>Ga0163163_10000816_pt1 | contig 26526 bp, 20 predicted proteins | sample S65metaG_FD_119766 | JGI IMG/M metagenome (GOLD analysis project Ga0163163, IMG submission 119766) | Switchgrass rhizosphere microbial communities from Kellogg Biological Station, Michigan, USA - S6-5 metaG | ecosystem: Host-associated > Plants > Roots > Rhizosphere > Soil | place: USA...
AACAATTGCGTCATCTCAATGGACAAAAGTTTCCGGCCCTTCTCAATTTACTATTGAGTCGGCCACACAGGAGCAAACTGTTGTTGATAATCTGGTGCAAGGGACTTACAAGTTTGAATTAAGGGTCACGGATAACGCAGGGGCAAATGCAAAAGATACCGTTTTAGTTACAGTGAATGGCAGTGGCACTCCGGCACAAAACCAGGCCCCTACTGCAAATGCAGGACCCGACATAAATATTACTTTACCGAACAACAGAATCACCTTATCAGGCAGCGGAACTGATGCCGATGGATCAATTGCCTCTTACCTGTGGACAAAATTTTCCGGTCCATCTCAATACAATATTACATCAGCAACACAAAACCAAACTGGCGTCAATAATTTGACCCAAGGAATCTACAAATTTGAACTGAAGGTAACAGATAACTCAGGAGCAAGCGCCCGCGATACGGTTTGGGTAACGGTGAATGCTGCTGCTCCGGCCAATCAGGCTCCTAAGGCAACTGCAGGACCGGACATCACTATTACCTTGCCGACCAACAGTGCGACTTTGTCAGGAGGCGGCTCCGATCCAGATGGAACAATCACATCGTACCAATGGAAAAAGGTTTCTGGTCCTTCTCAATATAATATCGCTTCGTCCACCGTCGCTATAACATCTGTGGGTAACCTGGCACAGGGAACTTATAAATTTGAATTAACAGTAACTGACAATGGCGGTGCGTCAGCCAGAGACACAATGCTGTTGATTGTAAACACTGCGGCTGCCGCACCCAACAAAGTTCCCGTTGCGAATGCGGGTCTTGACTTAAATATTACGCTGCCAACAAACAGTGTCATTTTATCAGGAAGTGGTTCCGATCCGGATGGAACAATTGCTGCTTATAAATGGACAAAAATTTCGGGGCCCTCTCAATCCAATATTGTTTCATCCACAAAGGCGCAAACAACAGTGAACAATTTAAGCCAGGGGATCTATCAATTTGAGTTAACCGTTACTGATAATTCGGGAGCTACGGCCATGGACGCAGTACAAGTAACCGTAAACCCTGCACCCTCGCAATCCAATCATCCCCCAACTGCGAACGCGGGATCTAACCAGGTAATTACTCTCCCTGCTAATAGCGTTACACTCTCGGGTAGCGGGACAGATGCAGATGGTAAGATCGCATCATACCAGTGGAGAAAAGTTTCGGGTCCATCTGAATATAATATTTCATCTTCAACAAAAGCAAAGACATCGGTGGACAATTTGGTTGAAGGATCATATGAATTTGAATTAACCGTAACCGACAATTCCGGGGCCACAGCAAAGGCCACAGTGCAGGTAACTGTGAACCCGGCGCCACTTGTACAAAATAAGGCACCGGAGGCCAGCGCTGGTTCCGACTTACAAACTATGTTGCCGATGGATACAATCACTTTATCCGGTAATGGTAGTGATGATGATGGAACAATTGCGTCATATAAATGGGAGAAGATATCGGGACCTTCACAATACTCAATTGTGTCTCCCTCAAAATCACGGACACTGGTAAGAAATCTAAAAGAAGGAATCTATGAGTTTGAACTTACAGTAACCGACAACGCGGGTGCGTTTGCAAAAGATACAGTTGAACTTGCAGTAATTAGCGCACCAAAATCATTTGCCAGGGTATTCCCCAACCCAGCCACAAATGTGGTCAACATTCAAATTGAACCGACGACGAAAACCACCAAGGCGGCACTAAGAATTTATGATAACAAAGGGCTCCTGGTTTTCCAGGAAGATTTTGTACGGCAACAACAAGGGATGATCAAACAGGTTAGCATTATCAAACTTCCAAGCGGAATTTATTTTGCAGAATTGCAGACAGATATTAACAACATAGTCACATTAAGATTCATGAAAAAATAGTTTAGAATACTTTTTTTGAAAATTCAAATATAAGAGGTTACTTAAGTGGCCTCTTTTTTTATCCCGATTTATTTCAATTGTTATCTTCACTCATTTGGCTTGTCAGTTGGTTACATAACCAAAATCAACTAAATTGAAATATAACACTCATGTATGGAGATTTTAGAAATTAAAGTTTTAAAAGGACCAAACTACTGGAGTATTCGCCGGCCAAAGTTGATACAAATGAAGCTTGACCTGCAAGAAATGGAGCAAAAGCCAACGAATCAGATCCCAGATTTTCGGGAACGACTGGAAAAATTACTTCCAAGTTTATATGAGCATCGCTGTAGCGAGGGTGAACCAGGCGGTTTTTTTCATCGTGTAGAGGAGGGAACTTGGATGGGTCACGTCATCGAGCATATTGCCTTGGAGATCCAGACATTGGCGGGCATGGATACCGGATTTGGTCGTACACGCAGCACGGCTGAAAAAGAGGGCGTATACTATGTGATCTTTGATTATATCGAAGAAGACGCAGGTGTATACGCAGCAAGAGCTGCAGTAAAAATTGCTCAAGCCCTGGTCAGTGGGGAAACATATGACCTTGATGCCGACATACAACACATGAGGGAAATCCGGGAAGACACGAGGCTGGGTCCGTCAACCGGATGTATTGTGGAAGAAGCTGCAAAAAGAGGGATACCTTTTATTCGCTTAAATAAACAAAGTCTTGTTCAGCTAGGCTATGGTGTCCATCAAAAAAGAATTCGTGCAACGATCGCCTCAACCACTTCAAACATTGCAGTTGACATTGCTGGAGATAAAGAGGAAACAAAATTATTGCTCGATACAGCGCAGATACCGGTTCCTAAAGGAACGGTGATAAGGACAGAAGAAGAATTACAGGATGCAATAGAACGTTTTAATTACCCGCTTGTGATAAAACCAATTGACGGTAACCATGGTAAGGGCAATACAACCAATATTACCAATTATGACCAGGCCTTGAAAGCTTTTGCAGCAGCCAGAGAATATAATCGATCATTGATTGTAGAAAGATTTATTACCGGTTATGACTTCAGAGCTCTAGTGATCAATTATAAATTTGTTTGTGCGGCTTTGAGGACTCCCGCTTCAGTTACCGGTGACGGTGAACACTCCATCCGGTGGCTTATCGATGAAACCAATAAAGATCCCCGTCGCGGTTATGGACACGAAAAAGTCTTAACACAGATCACGCTTGACCAGTTTACACAAAAAATGCTCGATGATCATGGTTACACTTTGGAAACGATTCCCGGAAAAAATGAACTGGTTTTGTTAAAGCCAACGGCGAATCTCTCTACCGGCGGAACGTCAACGGATGTAACTGATGAAGTTCATCCGGCAAATATTTTTATGTTTGAAAGAATAGCGCGCATTATTGGTCTTGATATCTGCGGTATTGACGTGATGGCCACTGACCTGCAAACGCCGGTTTCCGAGAATGGCGGAGCAATACTGGAGGTAAATGCTGCTCCCGGCTTCCGTATGCATCTAGACCCTGCCAAGGGCTTGCCGCGCAATGTTGCTGAGCCGGTCATTGACATGCTTTTTCCCAAGGGAAGTGCCGGACGAATTCCTATTATTGCTATCACCGGAACAAATGGTAAAACAACAACCACGAGGATCACTGCACAGATTGCGAAAAGTGCCGGTAAAAAAGTAGGCTATACAACCAGCGACGGTGTATACATTCAAAACCAGATGATGATGAAGGGAGATTGCACCGGTCCTATTTCATCACAATTTGTTTTGAAGGATCCAACAGTAGATTTTGCCGTCTTGGAATGCGCAAGAGGAGGTATTTTAAAAGCGGGCCTTGCATTTCAAAATTGTGACGTAGCTATTGTCACAAATGTCGCTGCAGATCATATTGGACTTGGAGGGATTAACAACATTGAGCAAATGGCCAAAGTAAAATCAGTTGTGCCTGAGACAGTTTTCCCACATGGCTATGCGGTGTTGAACGCTGATGATGATCTTGTTTACAAAATGGCTGCGGGGCTCGACTGCAATATTGCCCTTTTTAGCATGAATGAGGACAATCCGCGAATAAAAAAACATTGCGATAAGGGTGGCCTTGCTGCAGTTTTTGAAAGTGGATATATCAGTATTAAGAAAGGCAACTGGAAAATTCGCGTGATGGCCGTAAAAGATATCCCAATAACATTTGAAGGAAGAGCATTGCATAATATTCAGAATTGTTTGCCTTCAGTGCTGGCTACCTATTTGTTCCGCGATATAACTATTGAAGATATTCGGTCTGCATTAAGTTCGTTTTTACCTTCTTCGTCTCAAACTCCGGGAAGGCTTAACTTTTTTCATTTCAAAAATTTCTCTGTACTGGCAGACTTTGCCCACAATCCTCATGGTCTGAGATTGCTCTGCGATTTTGTGAGCAAGCTTGGCTATCCAAAAAATATTGGCCTGATCTCGGGGACGGGTGACAGACGAGATGAAGATATTCGTGAACTCGGAGAAATTTCTGCAGGTTACTTTGACGAGATCATCATCAGGTGCGATAAAAATTTACGCGGAAGAACGGCTCAGGAAATTATTGAACTTCTAAAACAAGGAATTGCAAAAGTAAATCCAAAGATTCCTGTCATGGTGATTCCTGATGAAAACAAGGCCCTCGAACATATTTACGCGAACCACGAAGCCGGTGTATTATATACGATCATGTGCGATGTTGTGGCAGGCGCATTGGATAAACTGAGGGAACTAAAGGAGCGGGAACTTTCCCTTGCAGGACACTAACGTTTGCAACTCAAAAAGACTTAAAACCATTTGGGTATGAAGAATTCAGCCCGTATTTTTGCCGCCCGTTCGAGAGGAAGGCACACTCCTTTTATTGGCCCATGGTGTAACGGTAGCACTACAGATTTTGGTTCTGTCTGTTGAGGTTCGAATCCTCATGGGCCAACAAATGAAGGCACAAGAAACAAGGTACAAGAATGGTAAAGTTTAACCTGTGCCTTGTACCCTGTGCCTTGTTTCACTTGCACACTGCCCTGTAGTATAATGGTAGTACGTCAGATTCTGGCTCTGAATGTCAGGGTTCGAATCCTTGCAGGGCAACAATGTGGTTTGATTTCCAAGCCGTAAACGAGGGCGGGTGGCCAATAGGTGACTCGCCCTTTCTTTTTCAAGAATTGTAATATTTTAACTCATATTATTGTCACCTACTAATTTTAAATAGTAGTCACCCTCCAAATGAAATTCTTCATTCACATCGGGTACTCATATCTACAAATTCAAATGAGCTTAAAATGAACGCGAGTTTCTACTCAGGAACCATTGCTACTTAACCTTATTATGTTGAGGAGGCAACTGATCTATGGATAATTCTCCAAAATATCAAGAATAGTCAATTAAAATGTATACTCGAAAGTCAAATTTTCTCCCTCAAGGATGGTAAATTGCCTTGTCAAACTGCTGCATTTGACCCATCTCAATTAATCCCATACTTCTAACTGAAAATTGCAGGGAATCCTTGAAGGTTTCGATTTAAGCATTTATAAAAAATTCAAACCAGTTTTTTTATGAAGAGAATCTTTACTCTTTTTATTCTTCTTTACCTTTTTTCAAAAGGATTTTCACAGGCCTGTAAGATTATGGGCTGCGCTTCAAATGCGAACTCCTTTGGGGTACAAACAGGTAACCCCGCACAGGCTCAGAATAATTCGGGTGTACTGGGTGGATGTTATGGTACGGCGCCGTTTAGACAGGTTTTCTGGGAATTCTTTTTTGCGCCGAGTGGCGGCGACCTGGTGCAGTCTTTCACTCCAATGGGGGCAACCAATGGCCTCGAACTGGACTGGGCCGTTTGGGACATGGGAACGTCAGCTCCGAATCCGAGCATCCTGAACTGTCCTGCAGATCCAAATGCAACGATCGATCCCAGTCCTGCTGGCAATGATTGGCCTCAAATTGCCTGTAACAGTGAGACAATAGTCGATGCCCCTAAAGGACCTGGAGTAGGACCTGGACCGGGAGGAGGACCCAATGTGGTCATGTTAACAGCAGGTCACTATTATGCCCTCGGCGTTATTATAGATGACTATGGCACGGGCCCTTCTTTTAATTTTCAAGCATCCCTTGGTACAATAGGCGGCGTCGCCATGGATGCCAGCAACTGCTTTGACATCACCCTGCCTTTAAAATTATCCTCATTTGGTGCCCGGGTAAATAACTGCGTCGTCAATTTGAACTGGATATCAGAAAGCGAAGTTGACCTCAAGAGCTATGAAGTTGAATCTAGTGTTAATGGCCAAAATTTTAAAATCGTTGCTATAATTACTCCCTCACAGCCCAACGCCAGCTCTATGCAAAAATACTCTTACCAGGATAAGAACCCACCGCAAGGAAAAGTGTATTATCGGTTAAAGATGATAAACAGTGACGGGAGTTTTACATACAGTAGCACAATCCCGTTGAAGGTGGATTGCAATAAGAGCTTGATTATCGTGTATCCAAATCCAGTTATTGATGATATCCTGAATGTCAATGTCACCAATTCAAACGAAAATGCTACCAATGCTAACTTATTTGACTCGGACGGAAGATTAGTGTATTCAAACAAAATAATAAGCGGAACCAACTCGATAGATATGAAGAAATTCCCGAAAGGACTGTATTTATTACAGCTTAATAGTAAGGGTGAGAAACAGCAATTTAAAATTATTAAATAACGAAGCTAACTAAGATAAAAAAAAGACAATCATTCAATATAAACGGTTCAGAACAGCAGGATTGGCACCACAACAGTAAATACAGGTTTTGGCGCTCTTCAGCGCACTTCCTCCTAAATAAACAAACCTGAAGCAGTAACAACCGGATTGGGTATATTGGTTCTGCACAGTTAATAAACAGCCTTTACCAAAATTGCAAATCTCTCAATGAGCTTCACATCCACCGAGGCAACAATGCGATTTGATTTCCAAGTGGTAGACAGGACGGGGACCAATGGGCGATTACATTTTTTATCCTTAACGGTACCCAATGCTGATGAATACAACCTATCAGGCCTCCGGCGCCTGCTATCATTGAAGTCGGCTTGTTCCATGACCAAAAGTATAGTAACACAACTATTAGAAACCGAATGTCAAAGGCGTCTTTGTTAACTGCTTACTGTCAGTTGGAATATTCACAGGTTTGCTAAATTTATCTTTTGGATTAACAATGAACGCAAAAGGAACGAAACAACCCGTAAGAGAAAGAATTGACGAACTTAACCAGCGGGCGTGGGATACTCGGATGAATGATTCGCCAAAATCATTTGACTTAAGCAAAGAGTCCATTGCGCTCGCTAGAAGCATCGATTATCCAAAAGGCTTGGCCCACGGACTTAAATCTTTGGCATTTTGTCTTGTCCGGGTTGCAAAAAATGAGGAAGCATTGCCCCTGTTAAGTGAAGCTTTGTCCCTGTTTGAATTGCTCGACGACCTGGAAGGTCAGGCCGTGGTTAATGGGCTTTTGGCAATTACTCAGCGCAATTCAGGCGATTTGGTCGCTTCACTTGAGTTATCGTTTAAAGCTCTTGAATTGAGCCATAAAATACGTTTCAGAGAACATGAAGGCACCGAGCTTTACTTCATAGGCGTTACCTATAAACAACTTGGAAATTTTGAAAAGGCGCTTGATTATTTATATCAAAGTCTGCACATATTCAGAGAAGATGAAAACCGCCTTTTTCAATCTTATCCTATTAATATTATCGGGTCTATTTATTTTGAAAATGGAAATTATACAAAGGCACTAGAATATTTTGAGGAAGGTCTGACAATCCGCCAGGCATCTCTCGACAAACTGGGTGAGGCAGGAAGCCTTGATAATATCGGGTTTACCCATTTCAAACTCGGAAACTATGCGCAAGCAACTAGCTATTGCAAACGAAGTCTTCTTATGGCCGAAAGCACTCAAGACGAAAGGACTCAAAGCAATGCTTTGTTGCACCTCGCTGAGATTTATAAACAAGCAGAAGACATTGAGAAGGCAACAAAATTTTCTAATCGGAGTCTGGAACTAAAAAAAGCAATCGGTGACCGACGCCGTGAAGTGGAGATGCTCTTATTTCTTGCAGATCTCTACAAAACTGTGGACCACAATAAAGTTCTTGAAGTACTGAATAATGCGTTACAGATCTCCGAAGAGACGAAAATGCTTGATCTTTTTAGTCGAACTCATTTTCATTTATCGGGCTATTATAAACAGGAGGGAAATTATGAAGAGGCCGTAAAGCATCTTGAATCGCATATAAACCTCGAGAAAGAATTTAATAAAAATGCAATCGGGCAAAAAATATCAACTCTTGAAATAACACACAAGGTAGAAGAAACCAGGAAAGAAGCGGATGCGGCAAAACAAAAAAATGAAGAACTGACCAAGCTGAATGAAGAAATTGAAGATCAGAGAAAAAAATTAGAAAATGCTCTTGCTAATTTAAAAGCAACTCAGACCCAACTCATTCAGTCAGAAAAAATGGCTTCGCTTGGCGAACTCACTGCCGGTATTGCGCATGAAATTCAAAACCCGTTAAATTTCGTCAACAATTTTGCGGATGTAAGTAACGAGCTGCTGGAGGAAATGAAGACTGAATTGGAAGAGGGGCATAAGAAAGATGCCATGGCCATTTTGGACAATGTAAAACAAAACCTTGAAAAAATACTGCACCATGGTAAAAGAGCCGATGCGATTGTGAAAGGTATGTTGCAACATTCAAGAAGTAGCACTGGAATAAAGAAACCAGCTGATATCAACGTGTTGGCTGATGAATATTTGCGATTAGCTCATCACGGTCTCCGTGCAAAGGACAAATCATTCAATGCAACAACAAACACTGATTTTGATGCAACACTCGAAAAAATAGATATTATTCCGCAGGATATTGGAAGAGTGCTTCTCAATTTGATCAATAATGCTTTTTACGCGGTTACAGAAAAAGAGAAACTGAAGGGCGAGGGTTATGCACCGGCTGTTTCAGTGAGTACAAAAAAAATAAATGATAAGGTAGAGATAACCGTGGCAGATAACGGCAATGGCATCCCACAAAATATTTTAGACAAGATATTTCAACCATTCTTTACAACAAAACCAACAGGGCAGGGAACGGGGTTGGGTTTAAGTTTGGCTTACGATATAGTAAAGGCACATGGTGGCGAAATAAGAGTGGAAACAAAAGAAGGAGAAGGAAGTGAGTTTGTTGTTCAAATACCCATGAATGGATCATAGAGCCTTCAGACAAGACTTTTCTCTATTAAATCCATTAAGATACAAGTATCTTTTCCTGAAGTCTCGTCCTGCGGTTAAATATATCTTGCAACCATCACATGCTGTTTTTACATCTGATCATTTCGACTCGGCGTAACATCAATAAACCCGGCTTTGTTTACAAAACGCAATGACCAGCCGCGGCATTTATAAATCCTTGATGCCGCTCAAGAAACAAAAGGTAAATGCATTCCGCGCTGTAAAGACGACGATATTTTACAGATGTTTAAGAAATAATAGTATATTTCTTTTCAAACCACCAACGCCCACCCATGGCAGCATCCCGACAGCTGGCAGCTATTGTATTTACCGACATTGTTGGTTATACTGCGTTAATGGGCGAAGACGAAGAAAAAGCAATTCAACTTTTACACAAAAACAGGGAACTTCAAAAGCCACTTATTGAAAAATACAATGGCACATGGATAAAGGAAATTGGTGATGGTGTGCTTGCCAGTTTTCCAACGGTTACCGATGCGGTATTGTGTGCAAATGAAATTCAAAATGCGTGTGATAATATCGATGATTTGAAATTGCGTATTGGTATTCATCTTGGAGAAGTCGTATTTGAAGATCACGATGTGTTTGGCGAGGGTGTAAATATTGCATCAAGACTTCAGGTACTTGCCCCAATCGGGGGCACTTGGATCTCAGAAGCCGTTTATAAAAATGTATCAAATAAAAAAGAGATCATAACCAGATTTGTTCGCGAAGAAATCTTGAGGAACGTAAAGGAGCCGGTAAAAATTTACGAGTTGGTGAATGGTTTTACAGGCAATGATAAAAAAGTGGCCGATACGACTGAGGCAAAAACTATTGCAGGATTGTCATCTGTAAAAGGCAACGATCCTAACCAGGAAAATTTGTTCAAATCACCATCTTCCAGGCCAGCATCTCATCAGTTGGCAGTTGTCATGTTTACAGATATCATGGGATACACGGCCATGATGCAACAGGATGAAACATTTGCATTAAATAAATTAAACCGTTTCCGCAATCAGTTAAGAGCAAGGGTCGGCGAATTCAGGGGTGAGATCATTCAATACTATGGTGATGGATGTCTTATCATTTTCACCAGCTCCGCTGATGCTGTCAATTGCGCCCGGATATTGCAGCAAGATTTCCGGGAGGCACCACAGGTGCCTGTCCGGATCGGCATTCATTTGGGCGATATCCTTGTCAATGATGGGAACATTTTCGGCGATTGCGTTAATGTTACGTCACGTATTGAAAGCATTGGTGTACCAGGGTCGGTATTGCTTTCAGACGCTATCAAAAAACAGATACAAAACAAACAGGGGTTTGAGCTCACTTCTCTTGGCCATTTTGAATTCAAGAATGTTGCTGAACCAATGGAAATATTTGCTTTGACAAACGATGGATTTCCTGTGCCTGGCCTGGAGGGCAACGGCAAGTTGAAAGAACAAAAAAAGGTGAAGACGATCGCTGTCCTGCCCTTTGTGAACATGAGCAATGATGCCGACCAAGAATATTTCAGCGATGGGATAGCGGAAGAGATCATTAATTCGCTGACACATCTGAATGAACTGAAAGTAGCGGGCCGCACGTCTTCCTTCCAGTTCAAAGGTAAAAGCGTTGACCTGAGAGAAATCGGGGAAAAACTTGGTGTGCACAATGTGCTGGAAGGCAGTGTTCGTAAACAAGGCAACCACCTTCGTATTACAGCACAATTGATTAACCTGGATGATGGCTATCATCTTTGGTCGGAAAAATACGACCGCGATATAGATGACCTTTTTGCGATACAAGATGATATTGCAATCGCAATAACAGAAAAGCTTAAGCTCACATTGCTGGAAAAAGACCGTGTCCAAATCCTAAAATCACCTACACGAAACAAAGAAGCTTATGACTTGTATTTAAAGGCCCGCTTTTACAGCGCCAGGCGTGGCAGTTCTCTTATCACCAGTCTGGGATATTTTCAAAAGGCCATCGAACTGGATCCTGACTTTGCTTTAGCCTATGCGGGCTATGCTGATGCGAATATAACGGTGGCAACCCACTGCTTTGCCCTTTCAAAAGACCCGATGACGCGGGCAAGGCAGTTCTCGGAAAAAGCAATCCAGTTGCAACCTTCATTACCAGAGCCGTATTGCTGCCTGGGATATTATTATTCCAATTATGAATGGAACTGGGAGGAGGCAAAGAAAAATTTTCTACATGCGATTGAGTTGAACCCTGAGTACGCACAAGGGCATTTTCGTTACAGCTGGAATTATCTCGCATGCGTGGAAGGAAAATTTGAAGAGGCGGATAAGCAGGGAGCAATCGCCATCCAACTCGAGCCGCTTAGTGCTCTTTGTTATGCCCATTATTCGCTCACCCTGCACTTTGGCGGCAAATTCACTGAGGCTATTGCGGCATGCAAAACGGGCATTGATTTAGATCCCAATTCATTTCTTTGCCATTTCAGTGCCGGTGGCGTGTATACCTCATTGGGCCAATACGATGAAGCCATATCCGCTTATGAGACCGCGCTGGCACTTTCGAGCAGGCATCATTTTGCGCTGAGCCCTCTTATACTTACGCTCTGCGTCAAGGGGGACTTCGGTAAAGCCACTCAGCTCATGGATGAGCTTAAAGAAAAATCGTTGAAAGGTTATGTCGCCCCCACACTTCTCGCCTTCGCCACTGCCTATCTTGAGGACTTGCATAAAGCATTTGACCTCCTGGAAAAAGCTTACCAGGACCGTGACCCCACCTTGCTGATGCTGAAATACCACCCGCTCATTCCACCACCCCTTAAAGGAGATCCCCGGTATTATCAAATGCTGGATAAGATTGGCTTTCCCTGATTAAGTCACAAGAGAAACAGCTAGTGGAAAAAATCTGCCGGCAATGCCTTTCTTCCAACTAAGACTCTGTGATCTTTCACTATCATAAAACTAACTCATATAGATTTTTATTAGCTGAGAAAAACATCAGTCTTTTTACGTTTTTTCTCCGGCGTAGTCAAGTACTGAAAAGTAGTATTGGCAGGATTTTTTCTTCTTCCTATCTTTTCATATAAATTCGGGATATGAAAAAAATCTACTTCTTGCTGTTGCTCGTGGCAAGCTATTCCGCCTTCTCCCAGCAATGCAATAATTACTATTTCTTGCAGAGTAATAAGACCATTGAGATGACCATTTCCAATAAAAAAGGCAAAGAAACGGGCAAACTGGTCTATGTCATTTCGAACGTGGCAAATAAGGGAAACGCCACCTCGGCTACTGTTAACTCGGAGTTCATTGATAAAAATGGAAAGAGTGTTTCCAAGGCAACAAACAGCATTCAATGTGATAATGGAAATCTGATGATGGATATGAAAATGTTTATCCCTTCAACCCAGATGGAGCAAATGGGGGATATTTCAGCTGCGGGAACAGCAAGTTACCTTGAATATCCATCGACATTTAACCAGGGCGATGCCCTGAAGGATGCTTCGCTCTCGATGGATTTCAAATCTGCAAGTGGGTTAGGGGGTCACGTCTCCATAGACATGACGAACAGGAAAGTTGTCGGCAAGGAAAGTGTAACTACGCCTGCGGGAACCTGGGATTGCTATAAGATAACTTATCACAGCAAAATGATTTTCAAGATGGGCATCGGCATTCCAATGAACGCAGAGGTTACCGAGTGGTATGCCCCCGGATTTGGCGTGGTCAAGACCGAGTCGAATAATGGAACTACAGAGATCACAGCCATCAAGTGATTGATCTCATTAACTCTGGAAGACGAAATTATTTTTAGAGTGTGCCAGCAGTGGCAGCTGTTGATCTTTTTCCGAAACAATAATCTTGTCATCAGGAATTTTCCAGTCGATGCTTAACTGCGGATCATTGTACCTGATGCCCGTCTCGCTTTCCTTATCGTAAAAGTCGTCGCATTTATAAAGCACTTCTGCCCTTTCGCTCAGCACCGAGAACCCGTGAGCAAATCCAGAAGGTATCAGCAACTGTTTTTTATTTTCTGCAGATAGCTCAATAGAAAACACTTTTGAAAAAGTTGGCGAATTTTTCCGGATATCAACCGCTATATCGACAATAGTTCCTGTCAAAACTCTTACAAGTTTAGTTTGAGCATGGGGAGAGAGCTGATAGTGAAGTCCCCGGACCACTCCGTATGACGAACTTGATTGATTATCCTGAACAAACCTCAGGTCAATGTTCTCATTGAGGAAGGTTTTTTCATTGTACGATTCAAAAAAATAGCCACGGCTATCTTTGTATATGGCCGGTTCAAAAATGAGCAGTCCGGCAAATTCAGTTTTAAAAAACGGCATGTTATAAACTCCAGTAATTTCTATTTAGTATCTTATTCCGGTATACACCTTTGAGATCGGCGATCAGGCCATTTGGCTTCGTTATTCCGGCAAAATAATTTTCATCAAGGCACAGGTAAGGCTCATGTGGCACGGCAACAATCACTGCATCATATTCATTGGAAATATTCCCTGCTAATCCGAATCCGTATTCATGAATAAGATGATCAGAGTTGGCGTAGGGATCCTCAACTTCCACGTTGATGTAAAAAGCCTTCAACTCTTTGACGATATCTGCCACTTTTGAATTGCGTATGTCGCTCACATTTTCTTTGAATGTTGCTCCTTTGATGAGTACCTTGGATGATTTCACGTCGCCATTATATCGGATAATATGCTGGATCACTTTTCTTGCCACATAATTAGCCATGTCATCATTGATACTGCGGCCGGCAAGGATCACCTGCGATCCATAGCCCAATTTACGGGCCTTATAAGTAAGGTAATACGGATCAACACCAATACAATGGCCTCCCACGAGGCCAGGTTGAAATTTTAAAAAATTCCATTTAGTACCTGCTGCCTCCAAAACTTCATAGGTGTTGATCTTCATCATATCGAAAATAATCGACAACTCATTCATTAAAGCAATATTGAGATCTCTCTGTGTATTCTCGATGATCTTTGCTGCTTCCGCTACTTTAATACTTGATGTCCTGTGCACACCGGCTTTTACAACTAACTCATAGACCTTTGCGATTTCTTCCAGTGATTCAGCATCGCATCCCGAAACGACCTTGATGACATTGGACAATGTGTGGTTTTTGTCGCCAGGATTAATCCGTTCCGGTGAATACCCCAGTTTAAAATCCGTTACATTTTTAAGTCCTGATAGTTTTTCAATAATGGGCAGGCAATCTTCCTCTGTGCACCCCGGGTAAACTGTTGATTCAAAGACGACATAGTCTCCCTTTTTAATCACTTTGCCAACTGTTTCGGAAGCTTTCTCTACTGCGAAAAGGTCGGGAACGTTATGCTGATCAACAGGCGTGGGTACTGCAACAATGAAAAAAGTCGCATCTCGAAGTACATCGAGTGAATTGGTAAAAACAATATCACATCCCCCGAATGCTTCTTTATCCAGTTCATTGCTGGGATCAATGCCTTTTTTCATCATTTCAATGCGGCTTTGATCAATATCAAACCCAACCACTGATATCTTTTTTGCAAATTCCAATGCAATAGGCAATCCCACATAACCCAATCCTATTACGGCGAGCTTTTTTTCCTTCGCAACAAGTTCTTTATACATGTGATTTCTAAATTCTAAAATTTAATTCCGGATTTCTTATTTCCCTGAATAAACTCCTTTGGTTGTTTCTTCCATTCTTCAGATGGCAGCGATTTAAAATATTCATAGGTGATCTTTAAACCTTCTGCGCGATTTACCCTGGGTTTCCATCCTAGTATTTCCTTTGCCTTCGATGTATCAGGCTGCCTGTTTTTAGGATCATCGACCGGCAAGGGTTTAAATATAATACTTACTTTATTATTTGTTAAGTCTAGTATCTCCTTCGCAAAATCGAGCAGAGAAATTTCATCAGGGTTACCAATGTTTACCGGCATACAATACCCGCTGAGTAACAGGCGATATATGCCATCGATCAGGTCTTCTACAAAACAAAAACTTCTGGTTTGGGAACCATCCCCAAACACGGTCAAGTCTTCACCCCGTAATGCCTGACCGATAAAAGCAGGCAATGCCCGACCATCGTTCAATCGCATTCTTGGTCCATACGTGTTAAAAATTCGCACGATCCTGATGTCAACGCCATGAAATGTGTGATAGGCCATGGTAATGGATTCCATAAAACGCTTTGCCTCGTCATACACTCCTCTCGGACCGACCGGGTTTACATTACCCCAATATTCTTCTGCTTGCGGATGCACAAGAGGGTCACCGTACACTTCACTCGTTGAAGCAACTAGGATCGTTGCTTTCTTTTCCAACGCAAGACCCAGGCAATTATGGGTTCCTAATGCACCGACTTTTAAAGTTTGAATGGGAATTTTCAAATAGTCGATTGGGCTTGCAGGCGATGCAAAATGAAGTATGTAATCTAACTGTCCCGGTACGTGGATAAATTTTGAAACATCGTGATGAAAAAATTCAAATTCCTTTAGCTTAAAGAGATGTTCGATATTGCGAAGGTCACCAGTGATCAAATTATCCATCCCAATTACACGATATCCTTCTTTAATGAAGCGATCACAAAGATGTGAACCCAGGAAACCGGCAGCGCCCGTGATTAGAACACGTTTACTCATTTTTCAGATCAATTTCTAATTCTCTACTTAATGTGTTTAACTGTTTTTATTCGTTTCATTAGTAAAGGTACCTCTGCCAATACTTTCATAATGGAATCCCAGGTCCTTCATTCTTCCTGGCTCATATACATTTCTCCCATCGAAGATCACCTTATGTTTCATGAGTGCGAACATCCTGTCAAAATCAGGAGTACGAAACTCATTCCATTCAGTGGCAATGATCAATGCGTCACAATCTTTAATGGCATCATATTGCGTGGACGTGAACGTTATTCTGTCGCCAAGCTTCTTTTTTACATTAGGCATTGCTTCGGGATCAAAAGCACTGATGGAAGCTCCCTCTCTTAATAATTCATCTATCATTGCCAGTGCGGGAGCCTCCCTGGTATCGTCAGTATTCGGCTTAAATGCCAGTCCCCACACCGTGATCTTTTTATTTTTAAGATCGTTATTAAAATATTCTTTTATCCGCGGTAATAAATAGGTTTTCTGCCTTTCATTTACATCCATCACTGCCTTCAGTATATTAAAACTATAATCAACTTCAGCAGCTGATTGCACCAGGGCCTGCACATCTTTTGGGAAACAACTGCCGCCATATCCTATGCCTGGAAACAGGAATCTTTTGCCGATACGATCGTCACTACCCAGCCCGCGGCGTACCATGTCAACATCAGCTCCCAGCTTTTCACAAAGAATAGCGATCTCATTCATGAACGAGATCTTTGTCGCAAGAAAAGAATTGGCTGCATATTTAGTTAATTCCGCCGATCGCACATCCATAAAAACAAGTGGGTTTCCCTGGCGGACAAAAGGCGCATACAGTTCACTCAATATTTTTTTAGCCCTTTCAGAACTTGTGCCGATTATTACCCGGTCAGGTTTCATAAAATCTTCCACAGCGAGTCCTTCCCGTAGGAATTCGGGGTTGGATACAACATCAAAATCAGATTTGCAATTTGCCGCGACAGCTTGGCGCACTTTGTCTGCAGTACCAACTGGAACTGTACTTTTATCTATAATGATCTTGTACTCCTTAATAATTTTTCCAAGGTCATTGGCTACTGTGAGAATCGCGGAAAGATCTGCTGAACCATCTTCCCCCGGTGGGGTGGGCAATGCCAACAAAAGAAGCAGTGAATCATTTACACTGTCGGCAAGATTGGTGGTAAACTTAAGGCGACCCTCTCGCAAATTGCGTGTCAGTAATTTCTCAAGACCCGGTTCATAAATGGTCATTTCTCCTTTGGAAAGTTTTTTTACCTTTTCTTCATCTATATCAACACAAGTGACGGTGTTGCCAGTTTCAGCAAAACAAGTTCCTGTTACCAAACCAACATAACCGGTACCAATGACGGCAATTTTCATTTCTGTAGTTTAACGATTTACAAACTCGAGTACTTTGGAAGAAATATAATTCAATTGTTCCTCATCCAATTCAGTATGCATGGGCAATGAGATCACCCGTTGCGTCAGCCAGTCAGTCATCGGCATCTCCAGTGCAGAAGAATTGTACGCTGCGAACATCTTTTGTTGATGTGCCGGCACCGGATAGTAAATCATTGAAGGAACTTTCTGTTCAGTTAGAAATTTGTGCAATTCATCGCGGTTCAGTCCTTCAAGTATTATGGTGTATTGATGAAAAACATGACTACTATATGGGGCCCTGAATGGAGTTTTGATTTTTGCGCAGCTTTCGAAAACATTGTCATAAAACTGTGCGGCCTTTCTCCGCGCTTCAATATATTGATCCAGGTGTTTTAATTTCTCATTAAGAATAGCTGCCTGGATACTATCGAGCCTGCTGTTACACCCCACTATATCGTGATAGTATCGTTTACTTTGCCCGTGATTAGCGATCATTTTTATTTTATCCGCCAATTCATTATCGTTCGCGTAAAGCGCTCCTCCATCTCCATAGGCACCCAAATTTTTTGATGGATAAAAAGAGGTCGTACCGATCGTTCCTATGGTCCCCGTTTTCTTCTTTATCCCGTTGCTAAAAATATAATCGCACCCAATTGCCTGCGCACTATCTTCAATAACGTATAAATTAAATTCCCGGGCGATATTCATAATTTCTTCCATGGGAGCCGATTGACCGTATAAATGTACTGGTACGATCGCTTTTGTCTTTGCAGTAATAGCTTTTCGAATGGAAACCGGATCAATGCAGAAGGTCTGAGGATCAACTTCAACGAATACAGGAGTAAGTTTCAGCAACGCGATCACCTCCGTGGTCGCTATATAGGTAAAGGACGGCGTGATAACCTCATCCCCGGGATTGAGATCAAGAGCCATCATGGCAATCTGCAAGGCATCTGTCCCGTTAGCGCAAGGGATCAAGAATTTTGTATCAAGATACCGGGCAAGATTAAGTGCAAATTCCTGGACGATCTTCCCATTAATGAAGGCAGAGCTATCAATCACCTCTTTAATAGCCAGGTCAACCTCATTCTTGATCTTTTGATACTGGGTTTGAGTATCCACCATTTGAATTTGTCTCATTCGAGTTCAGATTTAAGTCATTATTGCCACTACCAGCAATTCAAGGCCGCGCAAAAATAATAAAATATAGGTAGGTTATATGAATGCTTTTACTTTTGCCAAAATCAAAAATTTGGCTGTTTTTTTCTATTCAATTTTCCTTTTGTTGTATCGTATTGCTGTAAGCTTTTCTTCGACCTGGAACAATAAGGCAAGGAAGTGGATCGCGGGACGCAAGAACATTTTCGAAAAGATAAAACGTGGGATTGAAAAGTCACGATCGCGCATCGTTTGGGTCCATTGTTCATCGTTGGGCGAGTTTGAACAGGGAAAACCGGTGATAGAGAAAATCAAACAACAATTTCCAGGCATTAAATTACTCATAACTTTTTTTTCACCTTCCGGCTACGAAGTAAAAAAGAGCTATGCAGGCGCAGATTACGTTTTCTATATGCCAATGGATTCAAAAAGAAATGCCCGGAAATTTCTCGATATAGTAAACCCAACGCTGGTTATTTTTATAAAATACGACTATTGGTATCACTATTTAAATGAACTAAAAAAAAGAGAGATTAATTGTTTGCTGGTTTCTGCTGTATTCCGACAAAACCAGGTTTTCTTTAAATGGTATGGAAGTCTGCAAAGAAAAATGCTCTCTTGCTTTACTCAAGTATTTGTACAGGATGAAAGGTCAAGAAAACTGCTGGAAACAATAAATTTAGACCACCGTTGTATAGTGGCCGGGGATACCCGCTTTGATACGGTAACTAAGATCTCGGAAAAATTTGAGGTCATTCCGCAAGTCGAAACCTTCATTCATGGTAAAAAAACGATTGTGGCGGGAAGTACCTGGAAAAAGGATGAGGAAATGCTGCAAATCGCCCTTAATAAAATTGCCTCTTCTGACATCAAGCTGATCGTTGCTCCCCATGAAATTAATAATGCTCATCTCGATGAATTAAAAAAGCTTTTTCCCGTTTCTATTCGATTTTCCGAACTCACTCGAGATCCATCCCTTGCCACCAACATTCTCATTATCGACAACATTGGTATGCTTTCGCGTTTGTACAAATATGGATATCTAACTTATGTTGGGGGAGGGTTTACAAAAGATGGAGTTCACAATGTACTGGAGGCAGCAGTGTATGGAAAACCTGTTTTGTTTGGCAGAACTTATGGAAAATATAAAGAAGCCATTGACCTTATAAAGACTGGCGGCGCAACAAGTTTTTCTGATCCCGGGAAATTGTGCGAAATCTTCATGAATCTGCTCGAAAACAAAAAAGACTACGAAGCAGCATGTCAAGCCTCAAAAAGTTATGTATGGGAAAATAAAGGGGCTACCGAAAGAGTCCTGGATTATATTGAAATAAACCGTCTCTTAACAAGATGAATAAAATGCTTTACAATTTCACTCTCTTTGTCCCAGCCCAGTTTTACCACCAGTTCTCTCGCGATCCAGTATTCTGCTTCAGGGAAAATGTGAAAGCTGTTGATCGTTTTTATGCTCCTTTCATACATCGCTTCGTCACCACGAAAAAGGTCATTAATGAAAACAAAGCGGTCATTGATCCCGATCGCCTTCCGAAGATCTTTTATTGGTTCATGCTTTAAAACTTCAACAACTTCTGTCTTCTCCTGTCTCAATCGGTCATTAAGTGATTCCGCCTGGTGTTCTGCAAGTTCATTAATCTCCTTTACTCCCTGTTGATGAGAGAGTGTAGGAATTTCAAACAAAGGATCAAATAATAAATTTGAGGACTCTGCCTTCTTAGTAGACGAGGTTCTGCTTTTCGAATAAACAGCCTCTTCACCTTCCATTTCCACCGGCTCTTTTTCAACCTTAGTGTCAGTTTTTTTTGCAGCCTCCTGCGAAACCGATATATTCACCGTTTTTGGGAGCATTACTGCAACCTTTGATGTGCCAAGGCTAAAATTACCATTTACTTGTAGCTGGTATAATTCGTTTTGCAGCATTTGAACAGTAACCAGCATTTGAGAGGGGCTGGCATTTTGCTCGGCCTGTTCCTTTAATCTTGCAATGAGTACACGGATACGTTCCATTGATTTAACTATTTTTGATCGCTGATTAAATGATTTCGAAAGGGATTCCACAGAATTTGTCTTTGCAAACATTCATTAAACCGTAGAGTGCGATCCTTATAATTCGTGAAATCAGTGGTTTAAAGTTACAAACTGTTTGCCAATAAGGACACTGTGAATAATTAATCCAATCAATTTAACAATGTTTATTGAGCCAACTATAATAGGCGAACGCCGCGGCTGGATCGAAGTTGTGTGTGGATCGATGTTCTCTGGAAAAACCGAAGAACTTATCAGGCGACTAAAAAGAGCCAAAATTGCGAACCTGAAGGTTGAAATTTTCAAACCCCTCATTGACACACGATACGATGAATTGAGGATTGTCTCTCATGACACAAACGTCATTCAATCCACCCCCATCGATAATTCTCAAAAAATTTTATTGCTGGCCCAGGGGGCGGATGTAATAGGCATTGATGAAGCTCAATTTTTTGATGAAGAACTGCCGACGGTCTGCGACCAACTTGCCTTACGGGGTGTGCGGGTAATTGTTGCAGGCCTTGATATGGATTATCTCGGTAACCCATTTGGCCCTATGCCGAACCTTTTGTCAAAAGCCGATTTTGTCACCAAGGTGCATGCTATCTGCGTGATTTGCGGCAATATTGCCAATTACTCCTATCGCAAAGTTCCCAATGATGACCAGGTAATGCTCGGCGAACTTGATGTGTATGAACCACGCTGCCGCATCTGTTACAATAATGGAATGAATGAGATCAATTAACCACATATTCACGTTATTTAAAAAGGACCTTCTGCTTGAAATAAGACAACAGTATAGTTTTTACGGAGTGCTGTTGTATATCGGGGCGACGATCTTTGTTTTATACATGGCTATCGAATCGCCGGAGAGTGATGTGTGGAATGGATTATTTTGGGTGATCCAAATTTTTATTTCAGTCAACGCAGTGGCAAAAAGTTTTTTGCAGGAAAGTCGCGGTCGCATGCTTTATTTTTATTCCATCGCGGGACCCAGGGATTTTGTATTGGCAAAATTATTATTCAATTCTCTGTTAATGTTGTTAATGAGTTTACTCAGTCTTGCCTTATTCAGCCTATTCCTCGGGAACCCATTGTTAAAAGCAGGAGCATTTATTGGTCTTGTACTACTGGGAGGCTGGAGCCTAAGCCTGGTATTCACTTTTTTAGCGGCGATCGCCGCAAAAGCACAGCAAAACGCAGCCATTATGGCTATCCTTGGTTTTCCCCTTATCATTCCGCAATTGATTTTATTAATGCGACTTTCGAATGCTACTTTTAGCGAAACAGTTGCCATTCCTGTTACCAGCGTGCTTCTGTTGGTCGCTCTCGATCTGATGGTGATCTTGCTGGCCGTGATCCTTTTTCCTTTTCTATGGAAAGATTGAAAAATTGTTCATTATTAATTATTAATCATTCATTGTTATTTCCTCCTTATTTTTGCTCCGCTTTTTTAACGACTGCTGCCGATATCATTTCTAAGAACTACAGAAGGCGGTATTTAATTTTATATGCGTAAGTCCTGGTGGAAAATATTATGCGTCATTTTGCTACTCTACACTTTCATTGGTGGTCTTTTAATGGATGTTCCCCGGTTGCCTGCTCTCTCTGAAACTATTCGCAATCTCTATTTTCATGTATGCATGTGGTTTGGCATGATGATTCTCTTCAGTGTTTCTGTAGTGTATGCCATCAGGTACCTGCGCAGTAATAAATTAGCAGATGATATTTATAGTCGCCACTATGCAGCAGTAGGTATCGTTTTTGGCGTTCTTGGCTATGCGACGGGTGCTATTTGGATGAGTTACACGTGGGCAGACCCGAATAATAGTTCATTTCAATCGTTCGGCGCTGTGGCGCGGGAGCCAAAACTAATCGGTGCAGCCATTGCCCTGCTAATTTATTTTGCTTACATGGTTTTGAGAGACTCAATCTCTGATATTGACAAACGAGCAAGGATAACGGCCGTATACAACATATTTGCCTTTGCTCTCCTGTTTCCCACAATTTGGATCATCCCCCGCATATTACCAAGCCTCCATCCTGGTGGAGAGAATGGTAACCCTGCCCTTGATACAAAGGATATCGATAGCCGGATGAGATTGGTTTTTTATCCCGCTGTTATCGGGTGGACATTGCTGGGAGTTTGGATCACTTCCTTGAAAATTCGTCTGAGCCTGCTAAAAGAAAAAAGACTGCTTCAATGAGAAAAATAAAATACCTGTCCGCGCTGATCATCTCGCTTTTGTTAACATTAATTAATCACGCACAAGACGACAAAACCGAAATGGCCGACACTATGCGTCGCAATGGACGCATATACGTTGTCGTAGCCGTTGTTGTATTGATCTTGCTGGGATTGTTTTTATACCTGGTAAGACTAGATAAAAAGATAAGCAGGCTTGAGAAAAATAGCAGTTGAGGGATGGAAACTTCCATGAATATCTAACGACCACCGGTAATTTTAAAAGACCCAAGCAAATAAAACTATTCAAACCATTCAAAAATCAAATCATGTCAGAGAAGCACTATAGTTTTTTTGAAAATGTAAATAAAACTTTTGACAAAGCTGCTGCCTTTACCAAATGGGACCCCGGAGTCCTTGAACAAATAAAAGAATGCAATGCTGTCTATCAAATGAAGTTCCCGGTAAAGATGGATGATGGAAGAATTGAAGTGATCGAAGCTTACAGGGTTCAGCATTCACAACATAAAACTCCCTGCAAGGGGGGGATACGATTTGCGGCAGAAGTGAACCAGGATGAAGTGATGGCGCTGGCGGCACTGATGACTTACAAATGTGCTATTGTGAACGTACCGTTTGGTGGCGCAAAGGGAGGGATCAAAGTAGATCCCAAAAAATATTCTGCCTATGAGCTTGAAAAAATCACCCGTCGTTACACAGCAGAACTGATCCGGAAAAATTTTATTGGCCCTGGCACGGATGTACCGGCGCCGGATTACGGTACTGGCGAAAGAGAAATGTCATGGATACTGGATACCTATTCGAGTTTACGCCCCGGAGAGATAGATGCTGCTGGTTGTGTAACTGGTAAGCCGGTAACCCAGGGTGGGGTGCGCGGTCGCCGGGAAGCTACTGGCCTCGGTGTCTTTTTTGGTTTGCGTGAAGTTTGTAACATGCCCGATATCATGAAAAAAATGGGATTGACGACCGGCGTGGAAGGCAAGCGCGTTGTGGTGCAGGGTTTGGGGAATGTGGGTTATCATACCGGGAAATTTTTCCAGGACGCCGGTTCAAAAGTTATTGGACTTGCAGAATACGAGGGCGCTATTTACAACGAGGAAGGTTTAGATATTGATGACGTTTTTCAAAATCGCAGAAAAACGGGAACAATACTAAATTTTCCGGGTGCAAAAAATTTTGCAAAAAATACTGATGCATTGGAAATGGATTGCGACATCTTAATACCGGCTGCATTGGAAAACGTAATTGATGGAGAGAATGCACCAAAAATAAAAGCGAAACTAATTGGCGAAGCGGCTAATGGACCATTGACGCCCGAAGCGGATGAAGTGTTTGCAAAGAAAGGCATCATCGTTGTACCCGACATGTACTTAAATGCCGGCGGTGTTACCGTATCCTATTTTGAATGGCTAAAAAACTTAAGCCACGTACGATATGGACGCCTGGAAAAGCGTTTTACCGAAAACATGAACGCTCACATCTTGGGGCAGATCGAAGCAGTAAGCGGGAAAAAGGTAGATTCAGAAGAAAAAGAATTTATTCTGCATGGTGCAGATGAAGTGGATCTTGTTTACAGCGGTCTTGAAGAAACAATGATCACAGCCACCCGCGAAATTTTGGAGGTATGGAAGACCAATCCGCAAATTCCGGATATGCGCACCGCGGCATTTGTAGTAGCCATTAATAAAGTAGGAACGAGCTATGCAGAATTGGGAATATTTCCATAGCGGCTCGAATTTTGCTTTTCTTAAAACTCAATATGAAAAAAATATTTGTTTTATTATTTGCTTTGGTCTTCATCAAAGCGCAATCGCAAACTGTTGACGAGATTGTCCAGAAATATGCAAATGCCGCCGGTGGCCTGGATAATTTCAAAAAAATTAAAACGGCAAAGTTCACGGGCACGGCATCAGCACAGGGAAATGAGTTTCCGCTTACCGTGCAGATCATCAATGGCAGAGCGATGCGTACTGATGTTGAAGTAATGGGTCAAACCGTCACCAATGTTTATAAAGATGGAAAAGGCTGGAAAATTAATCCCTTTGCCGGCGCACCAACCGCTACAGACGCAACACCAGACGAATTAAACGAGTTTAAGATCCAGGGCTCTTTGACCAGCCAGTTAATGGATTACAAAGACCGTGGTTATAAGGCAGAGCTGCTTGGGCAGGAGGATGTCGGAGGAGTGAAGACCTACAAAATAAAACTTACAGCAGACGATAATAAAACAACCACTTATTTTATTGATGCAAGCACCTACATACTTGTAAAAACTATCGGCATGAGAAGCCTGATGGGCCAGGAGATGGAGTTAGAAACATTTTATTCTGATGCCAAGGACGTGGGTAATGTCAAATTCAGCATGACAAGATCGGTTCATTCAGGTGGTCAGACATTGCAGGAAGTTCATTTTGACAAGGTGGACCTGGATGTACCTATTGATGAAAAGATATTCGACAAGCAATAAGATTTCATTTTCATTTCCACAAAGGCATCTGCTGGACAAGGTTTAATTCCAGGCCCGATCTCTCCCATCCAAACGTATAGTGACCGTTGGTGATAATAAGGAATGGAACAGGGACGCTGATGTTATATCGAAGTACTTGTTGCAAAGCAGCATCATTAAGATGGATAGCACTGGCTTTACATTCGATCATCATCCAGGGATGGTGGTTCTTATCATAAACAAGGATATCGAATCTCTTTTTTAGTTCGCCAAGCATAATTTCTTTCTCAATGGCAATAAATGCTGCCGGATAGTTGAGAGTTTGAATAAGGTACTGAACGAAATTCTGCCGCACCCATTCTTCTTCATTTAAAACAAGCCATTGCTTACGAATAGTGTCAAAAATGAATTCAACATCTCTCTCTTTTTTCAACCTGAAAACCGGCTCGGGAAAATTAACCGCGATCATTCTCCAAAAATAAATTTTTAAATTAGCAGAATCCAAATGAACAGTAAGGATGAAAACAAAAGAAGAGATCGTACACAACTGGCTGCCCCGCTATACGGGTGAAAAACTTGACAATTTTGGAAAATATTTTTTACTCACCAACTTTAGCAACTACGTAGAATTATTTGCTGACTGGAATAATGTAGAAATAGTTGGAACGGATAAACCCATGCAATGCGCAACAGCCGACGATATAACCATAATCAATTTTGGGATGGGAAGCCCCACGGCCGCCACGGTTATGGATCTGCTCAGCGCAGTAAAACCAAAGGCTGTCTTATTCCTGGGCAAATGCGGAGGATTAAAAAGGCGAAATAAGTTAGGTGATCTCCTTCTACCCATTGCCGCCATACGTGGTGAAGGAACTTCGGATGATTATTTTCCCAAGGAGGTCCCGGCCTTGCCTGCATTTGCTTTACAAAAAGCGGTATCGACTACTATCCGCGATCACGGCGTAGATTACTGGACGGGCACTGTGTACACGACGAATCGACGGGTATGGGAACATGACGAAGACTTCAAGGAATACCTGCAGGAAATAAGGGCTTACGCAATTGACATGGAAACCGCTACTATTTTCACAGTTGGTTTTTACAATAAGATCCCGACTGGCGCATTGCTCCTGATAAGCGATCAGCCCATGATACCTGAAGGCGTAAAAACAGAAGAAAGTGATAAAAAGATAACGGCCGAATTCGTCGAAATACATCTGAAGATCGGCATTGATTCATTGAAGCAACTTATTAATGATGGACTAACAGTAAGACATTTGCGATTTTAATAAAAAATCATCCATGAAAATTTTACTCCTGGTTGCATCCCTTACCTTATTGACAGCAAAAGAAAACTGCAAACGCAAAAAAGGGAACACAACTATCAGCGCCTCCGGCTGTTACAAGGGAAGACTGGAAATAAAAGGTGGTTGCATGAACTACACGATCGCCATTACCAGTCCGAATTTTGATACCTCGCTCGCAATGGCTAGTTGGACAGATGAAAATACCGGCAA
>Ga0163163_10000818_pt1 | contig 26518 bp, 24 predicted proteins | sample S65metaG_FD_119766 | JGI IMG/M metagenome (GOLD analysis project Ga0163163, IMG submission 119766) | Switchgrass rhizosphere microbial communities from Kellogg Biological Station, Michigan, USA - S6-5 metaG | ecosystem: Host-associated > Plants > Roots > Rhizosphere > Soil | place: USA...
CAGCAGATCGAGAAGCGCATCCGCGGCCGCGTCAAGACGCAGATGGAGAAGAGCCAGCGCGAGTATTACCTCAACGAGCAGATGAAGGCGATCCAGAAGGAGCTCGGCGAGAGCGAGGACGCGCCGAACGAGATCGAGGAACTCGGCAAGAAAATCGAAAACGCCGGCATGCCCAAGCCGGTGGAGACGAAGGCACGCACCGAGCTCAACAAGCTCAAGCAGATGTCGCCGATGTCAGCGGAAGCTACCGTCGTGCGCAATTATCTGGACTGGCTGCTCGGCGTGCCGTGGAAGAAACGCACGAAAGTGCGGCGCAATCTCATGTCCGCGCAGGAAGTGCTCGATGCCGATCATTTCGGCCTCGAGAAGGTCAAGGAACGCATCGTCGAATATCTCGCCGTGCAGCAGCGCGTGAAGAAGATGAAAGGTCCGATCCTGTGTCTGGTCGGGCCGCCGGGCGTGGGCAAGACCTCGCTCGGGCAGTCGATCGCGCGTGCGACGAACCGCAAGTTCTCGCGTATGTCGCTCGGCGGCGTGCGCGATGAAGCGGAGATCCGTGGTCACCGGCGCACCTACATTGGCTCGCTGCCGGGACGCATCATCCAGAGCATGAGCAAGGTCGGCACAAAAAATCCGCTGATCATGCTCGACGAGATCGACAAGATGTCGATGGACTTCCGCGGCGATCCGTCGTCGGCGCTGCTTGAAGTGCTCGATCCGGAACAGAACCACGCGTTCAACGACCATTACCTGGAAGTCGACTTCGACCTGTCCGAAGTGATGTTCATCGCCACGGCGAATTCGCTGAACATTCCCGGTCCGCTGCTCGACCGCATGGAAGTGATCCGCATCCCGGGCTACACCGAAGACGAGAAGGTCAACATCGCCGAGCGCTACCTGTTGCCGAAACAGATCAAGGCGAACGGCCTGCGCACGAGCGAAATCACCGTGGCGGAGCCCGCGGTGCGCGACATGATCCGCTATTACACGCGCGAGTCCGGCGTGCGCAATCTTGAGCGCGAACTGGCCAAGATCTGCCGCAAGGCGGTCAAGGAAATCACGCTCGAAGCAGCCAAGACCAAGGCCAAGAAAGGGCGCGGCAAGGCCGCCGTCACTGCGCGCAACCTCGATCATTACCTGGGTGTGCGCAAATTCACGTTCGGGCGCAAGGAATTGCAGAACGAAGTCGGTCTGGTCACGGGCCTGGCCTGGACTCAGGTCGGCGGCGATCTGCTCAGCATCGAAGCGACGATTGTGCCCGGCAAGGGCAAGTTGATCCACACCGGTCAGCTCGGCGAAGTGATGCAGGAGTCGATCATGGCGGCGCTGTCGGTCGTGCGCGCGCGCGCGGACCGCTTCGGCATCGACCCGGATTTCCACCAGAAGCACGACATCCATATCCACGTGCCGGAAGGCGCAACGCCGAAGGACGGCCCGAGCGCTGGCATCGCCATGTGCACGGCGTTGGTGTCCGCACTGACCAAGGTGCCGGTGCGTTCGGAAGTGGCGATGACTGGCGAGATCACGCTGCGCGGGCGTGTGCTGCCGATTGGCGGCCTCAAGGAAAAGCTGCTGGCGGCGCATCGCGGCGGCATCGAAACCGTGATCATCCCGGAGGAAAACGAGAAGGATCTGGCCGACATCCCGAAGAACGTCACTGGCTCGCTGGAGATCAAACCGGTGAAATGGATCGACGAGGTGCTCGATATTGCGCTTGAGCGTGCGCTCGTGCCGCAATCTGCAAAAGTGGAAAAAGATGCAAAATCCACAATTGAGCCGGCGGCTGAAGAGGGTGACGAGGGCTCGCAGCCGCGCGCCCATTGAAACCTTTCCCCTCACCCCTTGCGCTCTCCCGCACGCGGTAGAGCGCAAGTGATCGTCGCGCTGATGCGCGACAACGCTGCTGCATTGAAGCGGCGGCCATGCAAATTTCCCCCCATGAGTCAAGCGCCGGCGCGCGATTTCCGCGCGTCGGTGCGCATTTTTGAAATTCGCTGCAGACCGCGCCGTTGCTTGTATTGCGCGCGATCAAGGCCGCTGGTATAAAGTCTGCGCCGCGATCCGGGAGACCAAACCAGTCCAAGCGATCACGGGGTAGCGCGACGACTACGATCCGCCCCGGAGAGAAGACGTTCGCGAAAAAATTCGATCACGTTGCGGTCCAGAAAATTCCGCCGGGAGATATAAATGAATAAAGCTGAATTTATTAGTGCTGTGTCCGATGCTGCCAGCTTGACCAAGGTCGACGGCGCAAAGGCTGTCGAGGCGTTCATCGACGTGGTGAAGAAGGCGCTGAAGAAAGGCGACACTGTGGCGCTGGTTGGCTTCGGCACTTTCATCGTGCGCAAGCGCGCCGCACGTACCGGCCGCAACCCGCGCACCGGTCAGCAGATCAAAATCAAGGCTTCGAAGAATCCGTCCTTCAAGGCTGGCAAAGCGCTCAAGGATGCAATAAACTAACCAGCTCGCCCGAAGTTGAGTTGTTGTGAGGGTGCTTAGCTCAGCGGTAGAGCGTCGCCCTTACAAGGCGAGGGTCGGGGGTTCGAACCCCTCAGCACCCACCAGGGTTGCGGGTCATTCCGCAGGAGTCCCGGGGAAAGCGCCGGGATTTGGTTACAACGCGGAGTGGTAGTTCAGCTGGTTAGAATACCGGCCTGTCACGCCGGGGGTCGCGGGTTCGAGTCCCGTCCACTCCGCCACGTTTGCAAAGGGCGCCCTCGGCGCCCTTTTTCTTGATTGGTGTCCACATGCTGCAAACACTCCACGAGAAATTCTCCGGCCTGATCGCGAAGATCGTGCTCGGCATCATCGTCATCATCTTTGGCGGTTTCTTCGGCATCCAGCAGTACTTCACCCAGCGCAACGAGACGTATGTCGCGAAGGTGGACGGCCGCGAGATCTCCCAACAGGATTTCCGCGAGCGCTGGGAACTGTATCGCGCGCAAGCGTCGCGCAGCCCGGGCTTCGATGCCGCCGCATTTGACACGCCTCAGCGCAAACGCGAGGTACTCGATCAACTCGTCAACGAGCAGCTCATTCGCGCGGCGAACGAAAAACTCGGCGTTGTTGTGCCGCCGGCGAAGGTTCGCGAGGAGATTTCCAGCTACCCGGCATTCCAGGTCGACGGCAAGTTCAGCGCTGACCAGTATCGCCTGGTACTGAGCTCGCAGCGCCGCACGCCGGCACAGATCGAGGAACTCGTGCGCCAGGACATCGCGCAGCGCGAGCTCGCCGGGCAGATCTCGGCGAGCAGTTTGGTCACCGATGCCGACGTGAACGTGTATCTGCGCCTGCACGACCAGACCCGCGATTTCCATTACATCAAGCTCGACAAGCCGGCCACGAGTGCCAATGTCGCCGATGCCGATATCGAGGCGTACTACAAGGCGCATGGCGCCGAGTTCATGACGCCGGAAAAAGTCTCGCTCGAATATGTCGAACTGGATGCGGCGAAGATGGCGGTCGATACGAAAGTCGACGATGCGACGCTGAAACAGCAATACGAGGAGCAGAAGTCGCGCTACCTGACGCCGGAACAGCGCATGGCCTCGCATATCCTGGTCAAGGTCGACAAGAATGCCGATGCGGCGGCGCAAAAGGTGGCGCTGGAGAAAGCGCAGAACATCGCGAAGGACGCAAAGTCGGGCAAGGATTTCGCAACACTCGCGAAGAACGAATCCGATGATGCCGGTTCGAAGGCACAGGGCGGCGATCTGGGCTGGCTCGAAAAAGGCGTCACCGATCCGGCTTTCGAAAGTGCGCTGTTTGCGCTGAAGAAAGGCGAGATTTCCGATCCGGTGAAATCCGAAGAGGGCTATCACGTCATCCAGTTGCGCGATGTGCACGCGGAGAAAGTGCGGCCGTTCGATGAAGTGAAGGACGAACTGGCAAAGAAGTACCTGGAAACGCAGCGCGAGCATGCCTATAGCGACGTTTCCGGCAAGCTGATCGATGCCACGCTCGACGCGTCCGACTTGGCCCCTGCCGCAAAGGATCTGCATCTGGACGTGCAAAAAACCGCGCTGTTCACGCGCGCCGGCGGCACCGGCATTGCCGCGAACCCCGCCGTAGTCAAGGCCGCGTTTTCCAATGACGTGCTCGTCGATAGCCACGTCTCCGGGGCGATCGAGCTTGGTCCGAATCACATCGTCGTCGTGCATGCTGACCAGCACGAGAAGCCGGCGCCGAAGCCGCTCGAGCAGGTGCGCGACGACATTCGCAAGACACTGGTCGCACAGGATGCGGCGAAAGCCGCGCGCGAGCGCGCCGACACGCTGTACGCGCGCTTGCAGAAAGGCGAGACGCTCGATGCCGTTGCTGCGGATGCGAAAGTGAAACCGATTGAAGAGAAAGGCATCGGGCGCAGCGCGGCGAATCTCGATCGCCAGCTCGTCCAGACCGTGTTCAACCTCGAACGTCCGCAATCCGGCAAACCGGTTGTCGGCCGCGTCGGTCTCGCCGACGACGCCTACGCATTGGTCGTACTCGATGCGGTCACCGATGGCGATCCATCCAAGCTCGATGCGAAGACCAAGGAAGCCGCGCGCAACATGTTGCGCCAGGGTATCGGCCTCGAAGCAACACGCGGATTCATCGACAGCCTGAAGAAGGCCGCGGAGATTACGATTGCCGAGGATCGACTCCAATAACGCGGTGCCGCTCGGCTCCGCCGAGCGGCTGCTTCAAAAGCAAAGCTTTACTCATGAGCGGCTCAATTTATTGAGGCGCGTCCTGCGGGTTTCCGCTCGCTTCCCGCGAGCGTGTGACTTCTTTACTACGGGCATCCTGCGCTTCGCCGCTCCACGGCCAGCTCACTCGCTGCAGACGAGTGAAAGCTCTTTACTAACATTCAGCGCGTCAAATCCACCGAATAGTCGACCGTGCCATCACCATTCTCACGAACCCGCGTGACATTGGCCGGCGCAATTGCCTCCCGACCGGCCGCAGTGGTGAACACGATCGGCGCCGCCGTCTGCGTCTTCGCAAAGCGCCAGTTGCGATCGCTACCAAACTTGTCGCGTGTTATCTCGCCCTGTGACTTGACGTAGGCGACCAGCACATCGCGGTTCGTATCGGGTGCGGTGAAAACGATGTTCTTGCCGTCCAGTCCCGGAAAACCGCCGCCACCATTGGCGCGGTAGTTGTTCGTCACGACGATGAATGGCTGCTGCAGGTCGATGGGCTTGTTCTGATAACGCAAGTCGCTGATGCGCGATCCTAGCGGTTGCGCGACGTCGATGGTGTACGCCAATGCGCCCTGGATCACGTCGAAGTTGTAGGTGGGAAATTTGCGGTTGACCAGTTCCTGCGGCGCGGATTTTTCCGGATCGATCTGGTTGAACCAACCCGCAGATTTTTCCAGCCAAGCTTTCACGCCGGCGCCATCGATTTTCACGGCGGTGAGCGTATTCGGATAGAGGTACAGATCGGCGGCGTTATTGATCGCCAGCGGCCCGGCCGGCACGTCGGTGTAATCATGCGTGCCGCCGAAACCGGCTTTGAACGGCGACGCTGCGGACAGCACGGGAATGCCCGCGTATTGCGGCAGGTTGGTCTTGATGTAGGTCTGCGCGTAATCGCGCTGCGCCGTATTAACAATCGTGAGCGCCGAGGTGTCGCCGGCGGCGACGAAATACGTGCTCAGCGGGAAGTCGCTGTGGCCAATCGGCGTTTTCACGTAGGCAATCGTGCTGGTGTGCTCGGTCGCTACCAGCGGCGCGATTTTCCCATCCGGATCGACGTAGCCGGAGTCGGTCTTGAGCGAACGCACCTGCGCCGAGGTCTTCGCACGATTCACCTGCCAGCGTCCATCTTGCACGACGAGCGCGAGATCGATCAGGCCGATATTCTTGCCATAGTAATTGCCCATCACGGCCGGTACACCACGCACGAAGCCGTGCTCGTTGTCGACCTCCGGCATATGCGCGTAACGTGATTTCGCATCGTGCGGATTCGGAAAGATGTCGTGTGAGTGACCGAGCAGCATGGCGTCGATACCTGGCACTCCAGCCAAGTGCCATGCTGCGTTCTCCATGTCGGGCGAATACGGCGCCGCGTTGATGCCGCCATGCACGAGCGCGATGACGATGTCGGCGCCCGCTTTCTTCACCTCCGGCAGATATTTCTGCGCGGCTTCTACCATGCCGAGCGCGCTGACCCTGCCGTCGAGGTTGCGCTTGTCCCATTGCAGGATCATCGGCGGCGTAAAGCCGAGCACACCGACGCGCAGCGCCACCTCGCGCGCGCTCCCGTCCGGCGCCTGCACGCGAAACGTGCGCGTGAGAACGCGCCACGGCGCGTACAGCGGCTCGCCGGTCTGCGCGTTGAACACATTGGACAATACGAGTGGGAAGGCCGGACCTTTGCACTTATCCCTTGCGATACCGTCGATCTCAAACGGCGTGCCGGTCACCTGGGAGAGGAACGGCAGGCCGTAGTTGAACTCGTGATTGCCAATCGTGCCGGCGTCGTAGCCGATCGCGTCCATGGCCTTGTACACCGCCAGTTCCTGCGTGCATGCGGGGCGCGCGACCAGCGCCTGGTAATCGGCGAGGGCGGTGCCCTGGATCGTGTCGCCGGAATCGAACGTGAGGCTGTTGGGAAATTCGCTACGCGCCTGGCGAATCAGCGTGGCCGCGCGCTCGAAGCCGATGCTCTTGTCCTCACCGAGCTTGAAGTAGTCATAGCTCAGCACGTTCGCGTGCAGGTCGGTGGTTTCGATCAACGCGATCTCGGCCCGCGTGCCTTCACGCAGTGCGGTCGGGGATGGAGCGAGCGTGCCGAAGCAGCCTGCCAGGATAAGCGCGAGGACGAGCGCAAAGGCGTATTTCATATGCATGGATAACGAGTCGCGAAGGCGCGCGATTATCGCGTATCTGCTACTCTTGCAGGCCGTTTTTACAGCCAGTTTACGCATGAGCGTCCGTACCCGTTTCGCCCCCAGTCCTACCGGTTTTCTGCACATTGGCGGCGCGCGCACGGCGCTGTATTGCTGGCTCGAAGCACGGCATCGCGGCGGTCAGTTCATCCTGCGCATCGAGGATACCGACCGCGAGCGATCGACCGATGAGGCGGTGAAAGCGATTCTCGACGGCATGAACTGGCTGGGCCTCGACCACGACGAGGGTCCGTTCTACCAGACCTTGCGCATGGATCGGTACGCGAAAGTCGCCGAAGAGCTTGTGCGTGCGGGCAAGGCGTACTACGCCTACGAGCCGAAGGACGAACTCGAAGCGATGCGAGCCGAGCAGATGGCCAAAGGCGTCAAGCCTCGCTATGCCGGCATTTATCGCGAGCGCAACGAACCGGCGCGCGACGATCCGCATCGTGTGATCCGCTTCCGCAATCCGAGTTCGGGTTCGGTGGTGTTCAACGACAAGGTCAAGGGTCGCATCGAGTGGAGCAACGAGGAACTCGACGATCTGGTGATGGTGCGTTCCGACGGATTTCCGACCTACAACTTCGCCGTCGTGGTCGACGACATCGACATGCGCGTGAGCGAAGTGATTCGCGGCGACGATCACGTCAATAACACGCCGCGCCAGATCAACATCTATCACGCGCTCGAAGCCAACGTGCCCGAGTTCGCGCATCTGCCGATGATCCTCGGCGCCGACGGGCAGAAGCTGTCCAAGCGTCACGGCGCGGTCGGCGTCATGCAATATCGCGACGACGGCTATCTGCCGCACGCGCTGCTGAACTATCTGGTGCGACTGGGCTGGTCGCACGGCGATCAGGAAATCTTCTCGCTCAAGGAAATGATCGCGTTGTTCGACGTCGCCAATGTCAACAAGGCGGCGGCACGTTTCGACATGGAAAAACTCAACTGGCTCAACCAGCATTACCTGAAACTGGATGACCCGGCAGAGATCGCGCCGCATCTGGAATGGCAACTGCGCGCGCAGGGATACGACCCCGCGCATGGGCCCGCGCCCGAAGACGTGGTAGTCGCGCTGCGCGAGCGCTGCCACACGTTGAAGGAAATGGCCGACAAGGCCAGCATCTGGTATGGGCCGATCACGCGCTGGGATGACGCTGCCGTGTCCAAGCACCTGCAGTCGACGACCGCGGTGCCGGCGCTCAAAGCTGCGCATGCCGAGTTGGAAAAACTGGAAGAGTGGAAAGTGGAAAATGTGCACAAGGCGATCGAGGCGGCGGCGGCCGCGATCGGCGAAGGCATGGGCAAGGTCGCGCAGCCGCTGCGCGTGGCCATCACCGGCAGCCAGGTCTCGCCGTCGATCGACCATACGGTTTACCTGGCCGGGCGCGAGCGCGCGCTCCGGCGCATCGAGGACGCCTTGGCGAAAGCCGGAGCCTGAGCGATGAGTTGCGACGTCGGATCGTTACTGAATCTGGATGCCGCCGACCCCGAGCAGGTCAACGACCTGCTGCGGCAGTGCATGGAAACGGCGTTCGACCCGATGCTGTGGTTCTGGGCGATCGCGTTCACGATCATCGGCGCGGTGGTCGGCGCATGGATCGGCAAGCGCAAGCACACGGTCGCGCGCGACGCGATTCTCGGCGCCACGCTCGGGCCGATCGGCTGGATCATCTCGCTCGTGCTCCCGGCCGCAAAGCCGAAGCCGTCGTGCCCGGCCTGCAAACGAGAGGCCGATACGAGCGATGTGCATTGCCGGCATTGCGGGGCGAAGCTCGCCGCGAAGTAATTCGGCCGGTGCTATCATGCTTGAACGTCGGCCTTCGAGCCCCGACTTGAGGCAAATGGTCGCAAAAACTGCCCATTCCGAACATCATCATCACGCCCATAACGCGAAAGCGTTTGTGCGCGAAGTGGCTGCGTCGTGCGAGATGCGTGGCCTGCGTCTGACCGAGATCCGCATGCAGGTGCTGGAGCTCATCGCGGATGCGCAGAAGCCGGTAAAGGCTTACGATCTGCTCGACCGGCTCAAGGACGATCGCAGCAACGCCGCGCCGCCGACGGTGTACCGGGCGCTGGATTTCCTGATCGAAAACGGCTTCATCCACAAGCTGCAATCGATCAACGCCTACGTGAGCTGCCATCATCCCAGCGTCGTGCACCAGGTACCGTTCCTGATCTGCGACGTCTGCGAATCCGCCACGGAAATCTGCGACGAGCGCGTCTCCGGCTTGCTCAGCGATCAGGCAAAGGCATTTGGCTTCACGCCGCGCGCGCAGACGCTGGAAGTGCACGGGGTATGCAAGCGCTGCAACGGGTAATTTGCTGAGGCCGATGGGCGCATTCCCGCTCTTTCGCTTCGCTCCCACCGATGTACCCGTGCCAAAAGTTGGGATGGCATTCGCGAGTCGATATAGTTATATTATAACGTATCATTTTTGACTTCGAAGAAATCCCATGCAGAAGGTCTTGGTGACTGCCGCCGCCGCAGTGCTGCTGAGCGCTCCATTGATCTCGTCGGCCGCCGACGACACTGCCTTGCAGGCGCTCGACGCGCGCATTCGCGCCCTTGAGGTGGAAGGACAAAAACTGCGCGAGCAAGCCGCAGCAGCACTGGCAGCGGCGGATGCGGCCCATGCCGAACTGGAAAAGCTCAAAGCATCGATGCAGGACACGCGACAGGCGCAAGCGACCGCAGCCGTTTCCGCACCACGCGAAAACAGTACGCCGAACCCGGGCGGAGCGAACGGCAATGCGTTTAATCCTGGGATTGCCGTGATTCTCAACGGCGATTACGCGCATCATTCGTTGAATCCAGACAGCTACGTGCATACGGGTTTTCCGAACGCCGCCGGCTCCGGGCCGCAGGGCTTGTCGCTCGGCGAAAGCGAGGTCTCGTTCGCCGCGAACATCGACGACAAGTTCTACGGCCAGTTCACGCTCAGCTACGAGGACGACAACGGCAAGGTCGGCACGAGCATCGAGGAAGCCTACATCGACACGCTGACCTTACCGCAGGGCTTCGGCGTACGCGCGGGTCGTTTCTTTTCCAACATTGGTTACCTGAATAGCCACCACGCCCATACCGACAATTTCGTCGACCGGCCACTCGCGTATCAGGCATTCCTGGCGGATCAGTACGGCGACGACGGCGCGCAAGTGCGCTGGGTGGCGCCGCTGGACCTGTTTCTCGAACTCGGCGGCGAAGTGTTTCGCGGCGAGAATTTTCCGACGGCCGGGGCGAACCACAGCGGTGTCGGCGCACACACGTTGTTCGCACATGCGGGCGGTGACGTTGGCTCGGAGAATTCGTGGCTGGCCGGCGTGTCGATGCTCAAGGCGAGCACGACCGGCGCCGACGATGGCTTCAGCGGCGACAACACGTTGTATCTCGCCGATGCCACCTGGAAGTGGGCACCGAACGGCAACACCAAGGATGGCGGCGTGACCCTGCGCAGCGAATATTTCATCGACCGCCGCCACGGCACCTACGTGGCTCCCGCCGATGTTGCGATCGATCTGACCGATCCCGTGCTCGAGCAGCCGTGGATCGGCACACGGCGGGGCGCGTACCTGGAAAGCGTCTATCGCATCAATCGCAGCTGGGACATGGGTTATCGCTTCGACAAGCTCTGGGCCGGCGCCGGGAATCCGTTCGCGACGGGATTCGACCCGGTGCGTCATAGCGTGGAACTGACCTGGCGCAACAGTGAATTCAGTTTTTTCCGCATTCAATACAGTCACGACGATCCGTTGCGCGGCAGTACCGACAACGCCTTGTATCTCCAATACGACGTCAGCCTCGGCGCGCACGGCGCGCACAAGTTCTAGGAATCCGCTTTCATGATAAAAGTATACATTTGCCTGTTGCTGCTTTTGGCCACGCGCGTTGCCGGAGCCTTTGAAGTATTTGCCTGCGAACCCGAATGGGGCTCGTTGCTAAAGGAAATAGGCGGCGATGCGATTCAGATCAACGTCGGCACGAGCGCCCTGCAGGATGTGCATGTGATCGAAGCCAAGCCGAGCTTGATCGCGAAAGTGCGTCGCGCCGACCTGATCGTCTGCAGCGGCGCTGACCTGGAAATCGGTTGGCTGCCGCAGTTGGTCAGGCAGGCGGGTAACCCGAAAGTCGCTTCGGGAGCGGGTTATTTTTTGGCGTCAGACCAGATCACCACGCTGGAGAAGCCGACCTCGCTGGATCGCTCGGAAGGTGACATCCACGCGCAAGGCAATCCGCATTTTCAGCTCGATCCTTACCGTGTGCTCGCGATAGCGAAAGCACTTGCTGCGCGCCTGGCGCAACTGGACTCCGCGCATGCGGCCGATTATCAGAACCGTCTCGACGATTTCAGCACGCGCTGGCAGGCGGCGACCAAAACCTGGGAAACCAAGGCAGCGCCGCTCAAGGGCCGCAAGGTGGTCGTGCATCACATGAGCTGGATCTACCTGTTGCAGTGGCTCGGCATGGAGCAGATCGGCGCACTGGAACCAAAACCGGGCGTGCCGCCGACCAGCGGACATCTCGCTACCCTGGTCGACGTTACCAAGAGTTCGCACACGCTCGCGATATTGCGTGCGGCTTACCAGGATCCAAAACCCGGCGACTGGCTGGCGCAACAAACTGGAGTTCCTGCAGTGACGCTGCCGTTTTCGGTTGGTGGCGACGACCAGGCGAAGGATCTGTTCGGTCTGTTTGATTCGACCATCGACAAACTCCTTGCGGCGGCCAAATGAACTGGCAGGGACTGGAACTGAGCATTCTCGGTCCGGCGTGCCTCGCCGGGCTGCTCGTGCTGTCGACACATGTGCCGCTCGGTCAGCAGGTGCTGGCGCGCGGCATCATCTTCATTGATCTTGCGATTGCACAGATCGCCGCGCTCGGCGTGATCCTCGCCCAATATTTCGGCATGGACGAGCAGGGCATCGGCGTGGAGATCGCCGCCGGGGTAGCCGCGCTGGCCGGCGGTGCGTTGCTGACCTGGACCGACCGCAGGTGGCCCGACTACCAGGAACCACTGATCGGCACGTTGTTCGTACTCGCGGCCACGGGCGGCTTGCTTTTGCTCGCCAACAATCCGCACGGCAGCGAACACCTGAAAGATCTGCTCGTCGGCCAGATCCTGTGGGTAGATCTGCATCGCCTCATCGGCGTTGCCGGGCTCTCGGCTGTGTTGCTCGCCGTCATGTGGTGGCGGCGTGCACACCTCGACGGACCGTTGTTCTACGCATTGTTCGCGCTCGCGATTACGGCATCCGTGCAATTGGTCGGCGTTTATCTCGTGTTCGCCAGCCTGATCATCCCGGCGCTTGCGACCGCTGGTATTGCCGGTGTACGGCGTCTTGTGGTCGCGTACGCGATCGGCGCGGCCGGTTACATCGCCGGCCTGGTGCTGTCCGCAGTCCTGGACTTGCCCAGCGGCGCAATGATCGTGTGGACGCTGGCGGGGTGCGGGATCGTTGCGCGCGTGCTGCTGTCGCTGCGCGGACGCAAACGCGACGTTGCCGCCGTTGGCGGAATGATATAATATATCAATATGCAATTGCACTCCGCGCCAACTGCTTTGTCGATCCGGCAACATTCGTTTGCCGCCGCCGACCGCATCGGGGCGACGGCATCGCTTATTTGCGCGCTGCATTGCGCTGCGTTGCCGTTCGTGTTCGCGGTACTGCCGGCGCTCGGTTTGGGTTTTCTCGCCGACCATCTGTTCGAACGCATTTTCATTGCCTGCGCCAGCGCACTGGCGCTGACCGTGCTGCTGCATGGTTATCGTCGGCACCATGACCCACGCGCGTTGCGGCTGCTGATCCCGGGGCTGCTGCTGCTCTGGACTGGCGGCTTTCTCGTCGACGGGCACGACACAATCGGCCTGCATGCATTGCTGGTCGTGCTCGGCGGCAGCTGCGTGGCGCTCGCGCACCTGACCAACCTGCGTCTGCGGCAGGCGAATTGCGATTGTGTAACCGCGGCGTAAACCCCTAGCATCGCGCGATGTCAGCGCACGCACACCCGCACGATCACTCGCACCACCACGCCGGGACCGGCGAGCATCGGTTGCTGCTCGCATTTGCGCTAACCGTGCTCACGCTGGTGGCCGAGGCCGTAGGCGGGTGGTGGTCGGGTTCACTCGCGCTGCTCGCCGATGCCGGGCACATGCTCGTCGATGCGATTGCGCTGCTGCTGGCCTGGGGCGGCGCGCATTTTGCGCAACGACCAGCCGATGCACTGCGCAGCTTTGGCTATGCGCGCCTGGAAGTTTTGGTCGGCTACAGCAATGCGCTCGCGCAGTTCCTGATCGTGATCTGGATCATCGTCGAAGCCGTCTCGCGCCTGACCACGCCGGAACCGATTCGCGCGCCGGGCATGTTGGCGATCGCCGCGTCAGGCTTCGTCGTCAACCTGATCGTGCTACGCGTGCTCGGTCACCACGATAATGACGACCTGAACGCGGCCGGGGCGCGTCTGCACGTGCTCGGCGATCTGTTCGGTTCGCTCGGCGCGGTGATCGCGGCACTGGCGATCTGGCAGCTCGGCTGGCTGTGGACCGATCCGGCGACTTCGATTCTCGTGGCGTTGCTGATCACGATCAGCGCCTGGAACCTGCTGCGCCGTAGCGCGCATATCCTGCTCGAAGGCACCCCGGACGATCTGGAATCGGAAGTCCTGATCAATTCGATTCGCGATGAAAGCGGCGTCGTCGACGTGCATCACGTACATGTCTGGCAACTGGCGGGTGGTCAGCATCTGGCCACGTTGCACGTACGCCTGGCGCAGGAGGCCGACTCGGAGCTCGCCTTGAGCAATGTGCAACGATTGCTGCGCGAACGGTTTGGCATCACGCATGCCACGGTACAGATCGAACGCAGCGCGGATTGCGCCGGCAGCGACTGTCACCATCATCGCTGAAAGCGGCCGCACGGTAGGCCGGCAAGCCCAACCTGCGTGAACGCTGGGCCTCGCTGTGCTCAGCCGGCCTACGGGTCAGATGTTCCGTGCTAAACTGCGCGCCACAAAATCACTCACTTCTTCGGAGAAATGCAAGATGGGCAGAGGCGACCGCAAGACGCGCAAGGGCAAGATCTCGATCCGCAGCTATGGCAACGCGCGCCCGCACAAGGCGGCAGCGAAGACCGGCGCGGTAAAGAAAGCCGCAGCGCCGAAGCCGGCAGCGAAGAAAGCCGCGCCGGTCGCCAAGAAAGCGGCGCCGAAAAAGTCGGCCTGAAGCCTCCGCGGTTGCCGAATCAGCCCCGCCTCGGCGGGGCTTCGTTTTTTAGCGCTTCAACGCGCATCCGCCGACGCAAACGCGCCGCGCGAGATTCCCGCCGATCCAGTAGCACAGCTCGGCCGGATGCTCGATATCCCAGACCACGAAATCCGCACGCGCACCTGACGCGAGCGAGCCGCGGTCGGTGAAACCCAACGCGCGCGCCGCGTGCACGGTCGCGCCGCGCAACGCCTCCTCGGGCGTGAGCCGGAACTGCGTGCAGGCCATGTTCATCGTGTGCCGCAGCGACAGCACGGGCGAGGTTCCCGGATTCAAATCGCTGGCCACCGCCATCGGCACCCCGTGCGTGCGGAACGCATCGATCGGCGGCAGCCGACTTTCGCGCAAAGTATAAAAAGCGGCAGGCAGCATGACCGCCACGCTGCCGGCAGCGGCCATGGCGCGTACGCCGGCATCGTTGGTGTATTCCAGGTGGTCGGCCGACAGCGCGCCGAATTCGGCGGCGAGCGCGGCGCCATCCAGATCCGAGAGTTGATCGGCGTGAAGTTTTACGGCTAGCCCGAGCGCGCGTGCGGTTTCGAATACACGCCGCACCTCGGACGGCGTGAACGCGATGTTTTCGCAGAACGCATCGACGGCGTCGGCGAGGCGCTCTTTTGCCATCGCCGGCAGCATGTGCACACACAATTCGTCGACATAGTCGGACTGGCGCCCGGAAAATTCCGGCGGCACCGCGTGGGCGCCGAGAAACGTCGTGCGCACGTCAAGCTCAAGCTCGGCGCCGATGCGGCGCGCGACTCGCAGCATCTTCGCCTCGTTGGCGAAGTCCAGTCCGTAGCCGGATTTGATTTCCAGCGTGGTCACGCCCCCGTGTGCGAGCGCGCGCGCCCGCGGCAGCGATTGCGCAAGCAGTTCGTCCTCGCTCGCCGCGCGCGTGTGTTCGACGGTGGAAACGATACCGCCGCCGGCCCGCGCGATGTCCGCATAGGCCACTCCCTGCAGGCGCAATTCGAACTCGTTCGCGCGGTTGCCGGCGAACACCAGATGCGTGTGGCAATCGATCAGACCCGGCGTGATCCAGGCGTTGGCGGCCGACTCGACATGTGCCGCGAGCGCGTCCGGTTTCCCGGGCAGCTGGCTTTGCGGCGCGGCAAACGTGATTTTTCCGTCCTTCCAGCCGAGCGCGGCGTTTTCGATGCGGCCGTACGGCTGGTCGTTGTCGGTCAGCGTCGCGAGGCGGCAGTCGAGCAGCAGTCCATCCCACATGTCGTTCTCCGATGACAATTCGCGCCGCGCCCGCTACTCTGCGCGGCACCATGAATTCGTATTCTGCCGATTTTGCCTGGTTGCCGCACGGTTGGGGCGCTGATGCGCGCCTCGATATCGCTAACGGTGCGTTTGAGAGCGTGGAAGAAGATGTGCCGCCCGATGCGGCGACGCACCTGGGCCGGTTCGTGCTGCCGGGTATGCCGAACCTGCATTCGCACGCATTCCAGCGCGCGATGGCAGGTCTCGCCGAACGCCAGACGAATCCGGAAGACAGTTTCTGGACATGGCGCGAAACGATGTACGCGTTCGCCGGCCGCATCGGTCCGGACGATCTGCGCGCGATCGCCGCGCAACTGTATGTGGAAATGCTCAAGGCCGGTTACACCCACGTCTGCGAGTTCCATTACCTGCATCATCAGCCGGATGGCAGACCGTACACCGATGCGGCGGCGATGGCGCTGGCGCTGATCGAAGCGGCGCGCGAAGCTGGCATCGGCCTGACCCTGCTGCCGACCCTGTACATGACCGGCGGCTTCGACGGCCGCGCATTGTCGGAGCGGCAGCGTCGCTTCGGCCACACCATCGAAACGTACCTGCGGTTGATCGAAAAATTACGCAAGATGGAAAATTCCACATTGCGCGTGGGCATCGCATTGCATTCCTTGCGCGCGGTGCCCGAACAGGCGATGCGCGACGTGCTGGATTCGGGCCTGGTCGACACCGCGCCCATTCACATTCACATTGCCGAGCAAATCGGCGAAGTACAGGATTGCCTGAGCCTGCGCAATGCGCGCCCGGTGGAATGGCTGCTCGATCATGCGCCGGTCGATGCGCGCTGGTGCCTCGTGCACGCGACGCACATGACCCCGGAGGAAACGCGGCGTCTGGCCGAATCCGGCGCTGTCGCCGGCCTGTGTCCGACCACCGAAGCGAATCTTGGCGATGGACTGTTCGCGCTCAAGGACTACATGAGAGCGGCGGGAGCGTTCGGCATCGGCTCCGACTCGCACATCTCGGTGTCGCCGGTCGAGGAACTGCGCTGGCTGGAATACGGCCAGCGTCTGCTCACGCGCCATCGCAACATTGCCGTATCCGAGTCGAGCAATAGTGTCGGCGGGACGTTGTGGGCCGAAGCCCTGTTTGGCGGCGCACAAGCCGCGGGTACGGAGATCGGTGTGCTCGAAGGCGGCGACCCAGCTGCACCGCACGTCGCGCCGCGCGCCGACCTGTTGGTGCTCGATGATGCCGCGCCGCTGTTGACCGCGCGCGATGGCGCGAACGCGCTCGATACATTTCTGTTTGCCGGCAATGCGAATCTCGTGCGCGACGTGATGGTCGGCGGCGAATGGCTCGTGCGCGATTTTCACCACCGCGACGAGCAGCGCATCGCCGCGCGCTATCGCGAGACCCTGACGCGCCTGGGGACTTAGCCGCTACTGGCTGCAACACCGGCGCAGCCTCGTTGCGCGGAATCAGCAAGGCGAGTCAGCGTGCCGGCGCCAGCAGCGGTGCGACGACGCTGAAATCACCATCGTTCGGCGCTGCACGAATACCGAGCACCCGGGTCAGCAACGGATAGATGTCGACATTGTCGAATTCCGGCACCACCAGGCTATGCCGGAACGCTGGGCCGTGCGCGACGAACAACGCACGCATGTTCGGATCGTCATTGTCGTAGCCGTGTTCGCCGCGGTGCTTTTCGTGGTCGATGTGTTCGAGCGCTTCGTGCGTGCTGACGGTCCAGCCCTCATCGGCGAGACACAGCAGGGGCGCGATGCGCGCATTCGTGCCGTAATGCAGACGCGGCGGCATTTGCGTCTTGCGCCAGCAGCGCATGTGCGGATGCGGCGCGAGCAGGACCTGTTCGACTTGTTCCTCATGCCCCGGCCTGGCAGTCAGACCCGCCAGCACGCCGACGTCGACGGTTTCGATATCACGCAAGTCGATCAGGTCATCCAACGCGATACTGCGCTCGCTGCTCGCCGCCGCCATGCCGTGATCGGAGACGATGACGAGATTCGCCGCATCGGACAAGTGGCGCTGCTGCAGGCCGGCGAGCAGGCGGCCGAGCGCGTTGTCCACCAAGGTGATCGCGGCGAAGGCTTGCCTGGACTCAGGCCCGAAGTCATGCGCTTCGTGGTCCACTTGATCGAAATACAAGGTGATGAAATCCGGTCGCTGGCCGGCGGGCAGATCGACCCACTGCAGCACCTGCGCGACGCGATCATCTGCGCTTACGTGCCGGTCGAAACCTTTCCAGAGCTCAGGACGCACACCGTCGATCGCGTAATCCGAACCGGGCCAGAACATTGTCGCCGCGTGCTTGCCCTGACGCTCCGCGCCGACCCAAAGCGGTTCGCCGCCCCACCACAGCGGATCGGCGGCGAGCGTCGGGTCGCTGCTGACGAAGCGCTTGCCGCTGGCCGGATCGAGCATGCGGTTGTTGATGATGCCGTGGTGGTCCGGATACAGCCCGGTGACGATCGTGTAGTGGTTCGGGAACGTCAGCGTCGGGAATGCGGGCTTGAGCGCTTGCGCGCGCACACCATCATGCGCGAGCGCCGCAAGATTCGGCGATAGCCCGCGCTCGAGGTAATCGGCGCGATAGCCGTCGATCGAAATCAAGATCAATGGTGAGTACGGCGGCGGCTTCGATTTCTGCGAGACGCACGCTACCAACAGCAGTGCGGCTGATGCCGCCGCCGCGAGCACGAGGCGGTTCGTCGGCTCGCGCGCGCGAGTCGTGTGTTTGGCTATCACGAACTGCTACAGCGACGACGCGCTGAATGTGTCGCAGCTTTGGATGTCTCCGCTGGCGAAACCCGCCTTGAACCAGCGCGAGCGCTGGGCCGAGGTGCCGTGCGTGAACGAATCCGGCGTCGCGTAGCCACGCGAAGCTTTCTGCAACGTGTCGTCGCCAACTTGCGATGCGGCATTGAGCGCGGCGTCGATATCGCCCGCCTGCAGCCAGTTCAGCTGCGCCTGTGAGCGGTTGCCCCACACACCGGCGAAGCAATCGGCCTGTAGTTCCAAGCGCACCGACGATCCTGCCGCGCCTTCCGTCGGCCGGCCCTGACGTTCAACGCGTTGCATGATGCCGAGCAGGTTCTGCACGTGGTGGCCGACCTCGTGCGCGATGACGTACGCGCGCGCGAAATCGCCGCTGGCGTGGAAGCGCGTGTCCATTTCGTGGAAGAAATCGAGATCCAGATACACCCGGTGATCGACCGGACAGTAGAACGGCCCCATCGATTCCTCGGCCGCGCCGCAACCCGAGCGCGTCTGGCCGTGGAACAGCAGCAGCTTCGGTTGCTCGTACTGTTGGCCGCTGGCCTGGAAGTATTGGCCCCAGACGTCTTCGGTACTGCCGAGGATCTTGCTCACGAACTGATGCTGCGGATCATTGCGATCGGCCGGCGTCAGCGGTCGCGTCTGTGACGGCGCGACAGTTTGGCTCGTGTCGACGCCGCCGTTGAGGAACAGATTCATGATCAGCGGTCGCGTCTGCGGGAAGATCAGTGCGACCAACACCACGAGAATCGTGCCGCCGATGCCGAGGTGAAACCCGCCGAAGCGCATTCCGCCGCCGCCACCCAAACCGCCGCCACCGCCGCCCTCGTCTTCAACGACGTTGTCGCTATCCCGACCTTTTCGCCAGTCCATTTGTGCGCCCTCAAAAACCGTAACGGTGAGGGCGCAACACTACTCCGCCAGCTAGTTCCGCTGCAAGGCGAGGTTCGTTTCCGTTACCAGATTTCGCAGCGCAGAGCGGTCGCACGCACCATCGGCGCATCAGCCTTGCACTGGAACGTCTTCTGGAACGCCGGCAGATTCGATAGCGGGCCATTGACGCGATACTTGGCGATCGGGTGCGGATCGCCTTGCACCATGGTGCGCTGCGTTTCCGGACGGATCTCATCGCCACGCCATTGACCCCAGGCGATGAAGAACTGCTGTTCCGGCGCGAAACCATCGATCGTGGCTTCCGGACTCTTGCCCTCGCGCGACTTCTGGTAGGCACGGAACGCGAGCTTGGCGCCGCCCAGGTCGGCGATCGATTCGCCGAGCACGAGTTTGCCGTTGTGATGGATACCCGGTTCGATGAAGTAGCTGTCGAACTGGTTCACCACGCACTGCGCGCGTGCGGTAAATTTTTCCTTGTCCTGTGGCGTCCACCAGTTGGCCAGCGCGCCCGTCGCATCGAACTGCGACCCCTGGTCGTCGAAGCCATGCGTGATTTCGTGGCCGATCACCACGCCGATCGCGCCATAGTTCACCGCATCCGTCGCATTCACGTCGAACGCAGGCGGTTGCAGAATGCCGGCGGGGAACACGATCTCATTGAGGAACGGGTTGTAGTACGCGTTCGAGGTCGGCGGCGTCATGCCCCAGCGCGAGCGATCGACCGGCTTGCCAACCTGCTTGCGTCCGTCGTCGACGTTCCAGCGCGAAGCCGAGACGTAGTCGTTCCAATACGAGGCACGCGACACGTCGACGCCGGCATAATCCTTGAATTTGTCGGGATAGCCCACCTTGACGTTGAAGCTGGCAAGTTTCTCCTGCGCCTTCTTCTTGGTCTCATCGCTCATCCAGTCCGCGTCGCGGATCGAATCTCCCATCGCCAGCAGGATGTTCTTCACCATGTCCTGCGTGCGCGCCTTCGCCTCGGGCGGGAAGTATTTCTCGACGTATTTCTTGCCCAGCGCCTCGCCGAGCTGGTTGTCGGTCGCTTCCGCGCAGCGCTTCCAACGAGGCTTCATCTCGGAGGCACCGGTGAGGTACTTGCCGTTGAACGCGAAGTTCTCCTCGACAAAATCTTTGGAAAGGCTGTCCGCCGCGGAGTTCAGCACCTGCCATTGCAGGTACGTGCGCCACTGCGCGATCGGCGTGGACTTCAGTTCCGTCTCGACCTGCTGCAGGAATTTCGGCTGCGTGACGTTGAGATCGGCCTGCGGCATCTTGCCGGCATCGAAATACTGCGCCCAGTTGAAGCTCGGCGCGAGTTTGTTCAGATCGGCGAATTTGGTCTTGTGATCCTGTTTAGTCGGATCGCGCAGCTCGACATTGTCGAGCGACGCTTCTGCCAGGCGCTTCTCGAACGCGAACACGGTTTCCGTATCGGCTTTTGCCGCGGCCGGTTTTTCCCCTGCCAGTTCGAACATCTTCTGCAGATGCTCGTGGTATTTCGCGCGCGCTTCGACGAAACGCTTTTCCGGCTTCAGGTAGTAATCGCGATCCGGCATGCCGAGGCCACCGGCGGACAGGTGCGCGATGACTTGAGTCGGCTCGTGGAGATCCTGCGCGGCGAAAAGGCCGAATGGCACCGCGATGCCGACGTCGTGCAGATGTTCCAGCGTGTGCTGCAGATCGGCCTTGGTTTTGATCGCGCGGACTTCGCCCAGCAGCGGCTGTGCCGGTTTCACACCGAGCGCATCGATTTGCTTCTCATCCATGCACGCGGCGTAGAAATCGCCGGACAGCTGCGACGCGCTGCCCTTGGGCCAGTCGGTTTTCTGCGAAACCTCGGCGAGGATGTCGCGCACATGCTCCTTGTTGATCTCGCCGGACTCCCAGCGCCGGCTCCAGCGATCCATGTAATCCGGAATCGCATGCGCCGCCCGCCACGCGCCATTCGCAAACGCGAAGAAATCCTCGCACGGCTGCGCATCGCGCTTCACATCGTTCGCATCAATGCCGTGTTGCGCCGCCGCCGCACTGAAACTGGCAACGCAAAGGGCGAGCAGGGTTTTCGAACGAACAGGCATGGCGACATACTCCGGGCAGACAAGGGTTGGGATTGTAGGCAAGCTGGGACGGAATGCATGGGCCGGATGGCACAGTTAAGAAAGCGGGCCCGGAAAATTCGGAGATCGTGGTGCGGTGGAGGGAATCGCGAAATAGTCGCAGCTCCACGTATTTGCTTGCTCGCGTAAATTCGAACTTGCGCGATACCCCCAAAAATACCCCCCGGCCACTTGATGCGACACTCCCTATGGGTGATGGCCTGTTCGGCGCGCCACAGCACTTTTGCAGTCATTCCGCTTTTGCATCCGCTCCGTACTCGGACAGCTGCGCACCGAACCAGCGATGAATCGCAGTGAGTAGATGCAGGTCAAATTGGATAACTAGCAGGAAAGGAAGTAATTCCTGAGCGAGACGTGCAGTAGACTGTTATTCACCTGGCGGCGGAGGCCTGATTGGTTCAAGCGCTTGCCTCGCAATAGTCGTAGCGGAGATTTTATGCAGTCAAAGCAACATTGGGAGCGCGTCTATTCCAGCAAACCCACAGACGCCGTTAGCTGGTTTCAGGCCCACGCGGAGATGTCGCTTCGACTCATCAAAGACACGGGGGTACTCCCCGCGGGCGCCATAATTGATGTTGGCGGAGGCGCGTCAACTTTGGTTGATGATCTTCTTTCGCGCGGTTACTCGAATCTCACGGTGCTCGATTTGTCCGCAGCTGCGCTTCGCGCTGCAAAAGACCGTCTGGGACTCAATGCGGACAAGATCACTTGGCTGGAAGCAGACATAACCAAGGTCCAGCTTCCGTTACACGCTTACGACCTTTGGCATGATCGAGCGGTATTCCACTTTCTAACCGAGAGCAAGGATCGCGAGGCCTATGTCGGCGCTGCCCTTCGAGCGGTGAAGCCCGGAGGACATGTGATCGTTGCTACATTTGCCGAGGACGGACCCAATCAGTGCAGCGGGTTGCCTGTCATGCGCTACAGCGCCAACGACCTCCATGCGGAGTTTGGCGCTCCATTTTCGCTTGTGCACCACGAAAAGGAATCGCATCACACGCCCTTCGGCACCGTGCAAGAGTTCACGTATTGCTACTGTCGTACGTCCCCATCGTAGGCGCGGCTACGAACCGCGGCCTTGAGTTCTACGCCAACCAAGGCACAGCGAAGGCGAATATGGCGCCGAATGCGAACGCCAATAGCGCGGCCGCATACAGCACCACGCTCCACCTACGCAAACGCATACATGTGCGCGCTTGTCCCGGATCGGCCGGACACGGCAATGGACGTGATTGCCACAGCGCAAGGCCGGTGGCGATGAGCAGGCCACCGGCTGTGCCGAAGACCAGCGTCTTGTGTTCGCTCAGCCATATTAGCTGCGGTATGACTGTGATCAGGCCAGCCAAGGCTGCGCCCGCGCCCAAGGCGACCATGACCGCTGGCAACACGCAGCACACCAGGGTGCTGGAGCTGGCCAGCAGCGCAAGAACAGCGAGACCCGCGTTCCGTTTCAGTGGCACATTCATTTCGACGATGCCTTAAGGCGCTGGCGCACGTCGTCCAAAGATTCGTCTTCGCGGCGGATCGCCTTGACTGCATAACCGGCCTTCGTCAAAGCCGTCTTGAGCTCCTCGTCTGGGATGTCCTGGCCGTCCTTCGTGGTCAGGGCAACGAGCCTTTTCTCCAGGCTCACCAGCACGTCGGCCGTGGCCGGGAATGCGCGGAGCTTCTTCTCGATACCCTGTGCGCAGAATGCGCAGACCAAGCCGTTAACGTCCATCTCGATTGTCGCGGCCGGCACCGTCCCCGACCACGTGGTCAATGTCGCAAGAGCTACAAGTGCAAAATGTTTCATATTCATGTTCCTGTTAGAAGTTGAACATCATCATGACCTGCGGCTTTGCGTTCTGAGATAGGCCCGCTTCAATCCAGGCGCCGCCCTTGAACAGGCGCACGAGCGCGGCCCACTCAACGCCGTGATGGATACCGCCGGTGTAGTCACGGGCCTGGAACACAAACCACGTGGCCAGATCTTGGTAATCGTGCGCATACGGCGCAAAACCGAGCTGGAGCGTATCGACGCGATCCGAGTACGCCGAGCTTTCGTGAAGGTCACTTACCCAAGACGCATAGATGCGCCGGGTTTCGTAGTCGAGTTGGAAACCCACCTCGCGATCAAGTCGGCGGCCTCGGAAATTGTCGCCGGTTCCCGCACCAAGACCACCCCAGGCGAAGACATTGGCCTGGGCATCGTCGAGGTTCCAGCGATGAACGAGGTAATTCGCCCGAAGATATTGGATGTTTCTGGTACGGGACCTCTCATCGCTGTCCAGACGCAAATCTCCCATACCGAGCGACAGCCAATAGTACGGAGCGTAAAACGCATCCGCTTCTTCCATGGTGCCAGCGCCATACTCAACCATGATCGTCGTGCCATTGGCGAATGCGATCGGCTTGGCGATGACCGCTGGAATAGTGCCAATGCATAGCACCGACAACGCCATCAGGCGCCATAACGTGCGAAACAAACACAACATGAGATTTCCCTTCCACCGTGCGTGTGCGAGCACACAACACCGCCTACCAAGGGCGATTAGCACATCGAAGTGATCAGGCGATGGGAGGTCGGGTCGGAGGGGTGTCGCTGCGCGCGTGCAGTAAAGGAACGTACAAAGTCTCAGCGGAGATCGCCGCTGGCACCCAGACGACGGTGAATTGTTGGGCGGCTACTCCCGCGCCACTGGATGCGCAAAGCAGATCACATACCCCAAAACACACTTGCTTTAATGGGCAAGGGCAAGCCGGATGGGATGTGCCGATCTTTGCCGAGTCGCTTCCATGCGGGCAGCATGGCCCCTGCATCGGGTGCGATGGCATCGCGCCAAACGCTGCCACCGAACCCTGGAGAATGAGGGCGATAGTGATCAGCAAGTGGAAAGCAATGCGTTTCATGGGCGTAAATATAGTCACTCCCGGAAGACCGGCCAGTCAACCATTACATGACAGATCCCTGCTCGGACGTTGATCTTTTGGTTTGCCATAGACTGTTACTCATCGCGGACCCAGCCCGCGTATCACGCCTGACGAAGGGCAAATGGCAGGATTTCAGCCTGGACATGTTATTGACGCTGGCGGCGCGTGCCGGACTGCATCCGAAGCTGCGGCTCGCAGCTTGATCGGTCCGAAGTAGTAAGCGCTGGTGCCGGTGGAGGGAATCGAACCCACACTACCTTGCGGTAACCAGATTTTGAGTCTGGCGCGTCTACCAATTCCGCCACACCGGCTTGTGTGATGACGGCGCGGAACCGCGCCGAGGCAGGGCGCGCAGTATACGAAAAGCATCGCGGTGGGCCAAGGGCTGCGGGCTGCGCGGGCTGGCCTGCCAAGCATGCAAGCCCCTCGGCCGTGCGGCGGTGGGTGTGAAGCAGCGTGGCCGACGCGCTAGCGGCCGATCAGGATCAAGGCGCCGGCGACGATGGCAAGCAGTTGCAGCGCGATGCTCAGGTCGCCGAGTCCGACGTGGAGCATCGGCAGCAATCCGCTGAGGATCAGCCAGATGCCGAGTAGCAGCATGCCGAGGTTTCGCGTTACGCGCATTCGCATAGAGCCTCCTTCGCTATCGTCGCTTTGTCGCGTCGATGCGGCAAGGCCAAGGGTAGCACTGTCGCCATGCGCCCAGCGTGGCGGACGTTGCGACTGGAGTCAGCTGCACGGTGCTATAGCGTAGTCGTTGCACAGCTCGGAGATGGCCATGGCAGACTCGAACTTGATGCGGATGGAATCGGCGCTGCGCAAGCAGCAGCAAGCATTGACGGAACTGATCGATATCGCGCTGCACGCGGTGCGCGAATCCGGTGACAGCAGCATTACCGCGATGCATTTGCAGACGCGTTTGCAGGCGCTGGCGGAATCGTTGAAGGCAACACCGCGCGGTGCAGCAACGATGGGTCAGGTTTCCGGCATTGGTGGTCCGCGCGCCTTTTAGCGTGTTCGGCGGCGCCCCAAGACCTCAGTCGTGATCTCAGTGGGTCGCATCGAGCGACAACTGGCGCTGGTCGCGGCTGTACCACTGCGTGTCGACCGGGCGGAACACGGAACATTCCGTCATCGCGCCGCGGTACACGTGCAAGGTCACGGCGATGGAATCATCGCTGGGATTACGGATCGTGTGGTATTCATGCGGCGGGATCAGGCTGCCGGCGGAGCCGGGGCCGACATACATGGTGCCGCGCGGTTCGAAGCGGTATTTGCCGTCGCGTTGCTCGGTCAACTCATACGGAGTGATTTCGAGCGAGCCATGCCAGACGCCTTCGACGCACCACATGCCGCAGTGATCGTGGATCGGCGTACCCTGGCCTGGGCCCCAGGTCATCGCGATCACGGAGAACCCGTGTTCATCGCTGCGATAGAGTTCGCGCCGTGCGTAATGATCGGCCGCGCGCTCGTAGCAACAGGCGGGCAGACGCACTTCCGGGTCGCGGATGAGCTCGCATAGCGTGTTGCGCAGATCGTCGGTGATTGCCGTCGGACAGTCGTGGCAGACCGCGGCATTCAAGGCATCAACGAGGCGGCGCGAACCCGGGAATTCGACGGTGAGCATGAAGAGAGGCGGCCAAGAGTCAGGCGCCCATTGTAGCAGCGCCATCACGTGCCGGCTTTGCGGCAGCAATCAGGCGAGTTTGTCGAGGAATCCGCGGACCGCCGGCCCAAAATGCGCGATGTCGACCAGGAACGCATCATGGCCTTGTGGGCTATCCAGCGGCACGAAATCCACGGCCGCGCCGGCGGCCCGCAAGCCGTCGGCGATTTGTTCCTGCTGGGACAGCGGAAACAGGATGTCGGTGCTGACGCCGATGACGAGCGCGCGTTCGACATCGATACGCTGCAGCGCGCGGGCGCTGTCGCCGCCGCCGTGTTCGGAAACATCGAACCAGTCGCTGGCGCGCGACAGATACAGATAGCAGTTTGGATCGAAGCTGCGCACGAAGCGGCGCGCATGGCCGGCCAGATACGACTCGACCTGGAATTCCACGCCGAATGGATCGTCGTCCTCGCGCGCTTCAGAATCCAGACGAATGCGCGCAAAGCGCCCGACCCATTCCATCGCCGAGCGATACGTGATCACGCCGAGTTTGCGCGCGATTGACATGCCGGCTTCAGGATAATGCGTGTCGTCGTAATCGCCTTCTTTCCAGTTTGGATCCAGGCGAATCGCCTCGCGCTGCAGCGAGCGGATCGCGATTGCGAACGGCTGCGCCTGCGGTGCAGTGGAGATGCTGATGTGCGCGCGTACACTGCCGCGATGCTGCAGCAGGTAACCGAGCGCGCTCATGCCGCCCATCGAGTTGCCGATTAGACAGGCGAGACGCTCGATGCCGAGTCCGCGCACGAGTTCGAACGAGGAA
>Ga0163163_10000819_pt1 | contig 26496 bp, 29 predicted proteins | sample S65metaG_FD_119766 | JGI IMG/M metagenome (GOLD analysis project Ga0163163, IMG submission 119766) | Switchgrass rhizosphere microbial communities from Kellogg Biological Station, Michigan, USA - S6-5 metaG | ecosystem: Host-associated > Plants > Roots > Rhizosphere > Soil | place: USA...
CTTACAGGAAAAAGCAAACGCAGAAGCTGTTGCGTATGAAGCGCTCAAAAAGGCGGGCATGAAGTCCCGCTATTATACGGCCGAAATGCGGGACGCGTCTTAGCGGCGCGTCTTAAATAGAGTTCAAGCAAGCCAAGAAAAACTCGACTCTACAACCGAAAACGATTGCCGCGGTGGCCCAAGCCAAAACCAAAAGGCCGACCCGTTAAGCCAGCCTCTCGATTCCCTCACCCCGGCAAAAACTTGGGACTACGCAATCTTGATCAATCCCGTGCACCAAGTCCTTACGAAGTTCTCAAAGAATTGTTAGAGAGTTATCAAGCTCCTTAACTATTCCAACGATCATCCTGTGTGATATAAGCCGCTAGTTCTCGTTCCACTGACAACTGAGCGACGTTTATCGTTAGTTGCGTGGGCGAGCCGCTGATAAAGCGCAGACGCTTGTGGGCCGCGCAGACCTTATTTCTTCTCAGGAGACCACACATGCAAATGAAGACACTCTGGATGCTGACATTTGCCATCATTTCCTTTTGCGTAGTCTTTCAAATCCCTGCTGATGAGATTGTCTACTCACAGGGTCGAGGCGCAACCACACCCGAAGTCATCGCTAAGCGAAATGCGACTGAGAACGAACTACAGTCTATCGCGATCGTCGAACGTAAGCTGATGGTGCCGATGCGCGATGGCAAACGAATGGCCACTGACGTCTATCGTCCGAAAGATACTTCAAAGAAATATCCCACCATCTTTGTGCGCACGCCGTACAATTTTAACTTCTGGGATGTCCGTGATGGCGCGCCGCGCGACCTGACGAATGAACTTGAGGCGGTCAAGCGCGGCTACGCTTACGTAGAGATAAACGAACGAGGTCACTTTTTTTCCGAAGGAAACTACGACATCCTTGGACCTCCCCTCACCGATGGCGACGACGAATTGACCTGGATTGCCAAACAACCGTGGTCCAACGGCAACGTCGGCACAATTGGCTGCTCCTCAACAGCCGAATGGCAGTTGGGTGTTGCGGCTCAGGGTAATTCGGCATTCACTACCATGATTGTGCAGGGGTTCGGCGCCGGTGTGGGACGAGTAGCTCCTTATTATGAACAGGGGAACTGGTATCGTGGCGGCGCGGTGCAAATGCTGTTCATCGCGTGGCTTTATGGCGAGCAGAACCAGGTGCGGCCGATGTTTCCGTCAGATACGTCGCAGGAGGATTTGATTAGCGTCGAAGTCGTTCGACCTTGCGCAGCAACAGCCGTCAGTTGATTGGTCAAAGGCTCTCCGCTACCTTCCGGAAAAGGACATAATCAAAGCCACCGGTGGCCCAAACGGTATCTTTGCCGATCACATGCCGGTGATTACAGGCGGAGCGATGATCGAGCGCACGCCTAACGATCCAGCCTGGTACAAGGGTGGGTTGTGGCACGACAACATGAAGATCAATATTCCGGGATTCTGGTTTATGTCATGGTATGACGTGTCGGTTGGTCCAAACCTCGCCGCATATAATCATGTGCGCAAGACTGCGAGTCCGGAGATTGCCAACCAACAGTATGCCGTGATCGCGCCTACGCTTCATTGCGGCTACAAGCGTGCAACTGAAAATACAATTGTTGGGGAACGGAGTGTCGGCGACGCCCGCTTGAACTACGACGAATTGACCTATGCCTGGTTTGATTATTACCTGAAAGGCGAGAAAAACGGGATCCTCCAGACGATGCCACGCGTGCGTTACTACACGATGGGTATCAACAAGTGGCAGACGTCTGACACGTGGCCACCTCGCGGCGCACAGCCGATGACCTTTTTCCTGTCGAGTGGCGGCAAGGCAAATACGCTTGACGGTGATGGTGTGCTCCTTGACGCTGCGCCGGCAGCGGACAGTGCGGACAAGTTTGAATACGATCCGATGAATCCCGTGCCGTCGTATGGTGGCAACGTCTGCTGCTCCGGAAACGCGATCACGGGTGGAGCTTTCAACCAGCGCAAGAATGAGTCGCGACCAGATGTTCTCGTCTATAGCACCGAACCACTGAAGGAAGGTATCGAAGTCAGTGGTCCGATTGAGGTGACGCTTTATGTTTCGTCGGATGCGAAGGACACGGATTTCACAGTGAAGCTGATCGATGTTTATCCGGATGGCCGTGCGTACAATTTAGATGAAACGATTCAGCGAATGAGATATCGGGATGGCTACGACAGACCCAACGTTTGGATGGAGTCAGGAAAGGTGTACAAAGTGACTCTGCAACCGATGACGACCAGCAACTACTTCGAGGCGGGCCATCGAATGCGAATCGAAGTGTCGAGCAGCAACTTTCCGCGTTTCGATCGCAACCTGAACACGGGCGGAAGCAATTACGATGAGACAAAAGGTGTGGTGGCGCGGAATGCTGTGCATCATTCCAGCAAGTATCCGTCGGAGGTAAAAATCACCGTGGTGAGGAAGTGATTCGAGCCCCATCTCGAGGCGGTCGAGTGAGAGCCTTCGGAATCATTACCTCACATTTCCGAGTGGAAAGACATCTCTACAGAGCTAGCGCTTACCGAGCAGTGATGCAATCGAGGTTCGCTTCCTATGAGAAGAGGCGATCTGCGTCAAGACCCACGGAAACGCTTCCGCAATCTGTTGGGCAGCCCATTCAGCTTTGGGATGCGCCGTCACATTGAAGTGAATGGCGTGACGGCGCTGATGGGCCAACACTACGAAGATAAACAACAAGTGAAAACTGACTGTCGGCACCACCAGGAAATCAATCGCCACAACTGCCCCGCGTGGTTCTCAAGAAAGTGCGCCACGTTTGCGAGGGTGGCTTTCGTTGACGCATCATGTACTTGGCTACAGTTGCTTGGGAGATCTGTGTCCCTAGTTTCAACAATTCACCATGAATCCTCGGCGCACCCCACAGCGGATTCGCGCTGCTCATCTGCCTGATTAGCTCTCGGATTTCACGACTCACACGAGGTCTACCCGGAATTCCCTGCCGTAGTCTTCCAACGCCAGGTACAATCGAAACCCTTTTCGCTGCCACGCAATTACTGTCTCCGGCTTGACGATCACCAGCGCTGAGCGCCACTGCTCCCACACCCGCGAAAGCATCACCCAGAGCAAGCGGTCAGCAGTTCTTAGGCTCGGTCGTTTGATAGTCCGTCGCTGCAGCACAGCAAGCGGCTGACGCAGCGCAAGAATCTCGAGGTGCATACTTGCTCGAGTCCGGAAGCAGGACCAGAGCACAAAAAGAACCGACGAAAGGACAGCTTTCATGCCGTGCGACCTTAACGGCCGAAACTGCTAACTTCAATGTTTTCAGACCGCATTGAATTATTGGTAGGCACAGGCAACTCGAGAAATGTTGAAAGACAGATTTACTGTTTGGCAGCTCGTGGTTGAGAGTGAGGTAAATAGCTTTAGTAAGGCTACTCGCTGACGAACAGTTTGTTCCACGCTTGCCTACCCTAATGATCGTGTTGTCTTCACGAGTTAAGTTGACAGTACCATGAGGGCCATTCGTAAAGAAGTGAGTTGATTGGTCGGAAGAATGACCGACAAAGAGTAAGGTGTTCCGGCAATTCCGACAGGTTTTCTCGTTTAGATGTCGCTGTGAATTTAGTAGAAGCCCTGGTTATCTCGCTTAACACTAACTTTTCCGAAATAGCGTTTCGAGATGAAGACGAAATAGACAGACGCTAAAACGAAACCTATTGGCCACCAGATCGCGGCAAGAAGCAGGGTGCTACGACTTGAAGCGACTGCGTAGACGGTTAGTGAGTCTTCAGGCTTAAGGGTTGAATGGAGCATGACCGGAAAAATCGCTGCAGCTCCGGTGGCCAACAATCCGACGAGAAGAAGATTCGAGCAAACGAAAGCACGCATTTCGCGATGCGCCGAGATGCCTGACGCAAGCGCACCGGCGGAGATAATCACTATCAGAATTCCCAGCCAACAAATCGGATTGTGCATCGCCTGGCGCGGAAGCTCAGGACGAACGAGCCAGGTCTCAACCGTAATCGCGATAATGAGTGGGACAACTGCGATCCAAAGGGACTTACCAAACGCAGCACTGCGATCATGGACTGGGCCTTCGGTCTTCAACGTGAGATAAGTTGCTCCATGAGCAGCCAAGATAACCGCCGCAAAGATCGCAACCGACACCGTATACCAGTCAAGAAGTCCCACATTGCCGCGTACACTGAAATTCGTGAAAAACGCCATTGAGAAGTTTCCTTGTGCATCGAGCGGAACGCCGCGCACTACGTTTCCTGCCGCTGCGCCGAAAAGGATCGCAAGGAGAAAATTTGCAAACACAAAAACGAAGTCCCAGAAACCTTGCCAAAGATGATCATTGATGTGACCACCAACTTCGATGGAAATGCCACGCAGTATCAAGCCCCACAGGATCAAAAACAGCGCCAGGTAGTAACCAGCAAACGCTGAGCCCATGAGCCGTGGAAATATCGCGATCAGGGTGCCGCCAAATCCTACGAGCCACACTTCGTGCCATGACCATAGTGGCCCAATTGCTGCAATCACCTGCCGGCGTTCTTCAGGTGTCTTGGCAACGATCCAGTGGATCATCCCAGCACCAAAATTGCGACCGTCCAGGAGGACGTAAGCAATGAGCATGAAGCTAACAACTCCGTACCATGCCGCGATCATTGAGGCACCTCCTCAGCCTTAACAACCGCTCCTTCGCCTGGGCCATGATGAATCTCTCGACCGACGAGGTATAGAAACAGGAGACCGAGTACAAAATAAAGTCCGGTAAAACCAATCAACGTGAAGATCGTGTCGCCGTTGCTAACTACTTTGCTGTAGCCATCACGAGTCCTAAACAGACCGTAGATCAACCATGGCTGTCGTCCCAGCTCAGCGGTCATCCAGCCCAGCGTGTTTGCGATGTACGGAAAAGGAAACGCAAGCATCAATATCCAGAGCAGCCAGTTGCTTGATTGCAACCGACCCCGCCAATTCTGGAAAGTGGCGAGCCCCATTAGAAGGATGAAGATCGTACCGAGCGTAATCATCAAGTGAAACGAGTAGTACAAGAGTTCGATGTTGTCCGGCCATGTATCCTCAGGATATTCGTCGAGACCATGCACGTAACTCTGGAAGGTTCCGTAGGCAAGAAAACTGAGAGCGCCGGGTACTTCGATGGGATTGTCGAGGCGCTTGGCAGCGATATTTGGTTGGCCGATCAAAGCTACACCCGCCAATGGTCCACCTACGAATCTACCTTCCATCGCGGCGAGCGTTACCGGCTGGTGATTGCCAACCATCTTGGCTTGCTGGTCGCCAGTCGGAAACGCGACCAGAAAGGACGCGATCAACCCCACAAGTGTTCCCGCCTTCAAATATAGTGGAGACTGGGTCGGACAAACGCGACGCAAAGCATAAAACGCTCCCACAGCGGCTACCACAAATGATCCAGTAACGAGCGCCGCCATTTGGTTGTGAGCGTATTGAATCCACGCCCACGGATTCAACAGATATGCGCTCATACTGGCAATGCCAAGTAGTCCATTCTCCTCAATTCGATAACCGACTGGATGCTGCATGAAAGCGTTCGTCACCAGGATGAAGTACCCAGACAGCCAACTACCAAGTGCCACCGCCAACGCGGCCATGAAGTGATAACGGGGGCCAAGTCGTTTTTCGCCCCAGATAAGCGCTCCGATGAACGCACTTTCCAAAAAGAAAGCGAACATGCCTTCCATCGCCAGTGTCTGCCCGATTACGCCGCCCGCATACTTAGAAAACTCTGCCCAGTTGGTGCCGAACTGAAACTCCATCGGAATTCCTGTGACGACACCGACAGCAAAGTTGAGCCCGAAAATCTTAGTCCAAAACCTTACGGCCTGGTTGTATTTCTCATCACCCGTCCGCAGCGCGCGCCATTTCCAATAAACAAGGAACCACGCCAGTCCCATGGTGAGCTGTGGAAAGAGATAGTGATAGGTCAATGTGAAGCCAAATTGCAGCCGGCTCCAAAATGCGGGGTCGTAAATATTCGAGTTCATCAGGGCGCTCGAGTAAACAACGAGTGTACCGGAGGTAGCAACCTACCTATTGGACCAAATTGTTAGATATTTGGGCGCCATGTGCAATATCTTTGACAGCATTGACGTGCGGGGTATTGTCAACTTAACGATAATTCGCTGATCTCACAACCGCAGGTTGGGTAAGCGTGGCTACTCAATGCTACCAATGGTAGCCTTTTCCATCGGTTTTCACTTAAGTTGACAGTGCCGGTTTGATGTGGGACAAGGTTTTGACCGCAGGGAAATTCGATAACTGTGATGACGGAATTGATACTTGGTATGGCAAAAGGTTTTTATCTCGTCAAAATATCGGCGAAGCAAAAACGATCTGAAGTTTGTAACCAATTAAAGAATGCCTTCCCTTTCCTTCATATAACGGCTCGCTGCAAAACGATTACGCTTGAGCGTGAATCAGACGACGCACGCGGTCCTGAAAAAGCACATCAATCTTTCGCGGCTCGATCACCGCTGTTACTTCACCGACACCAAAAGTTGTATGCACCATTGTTTGGCCCGCACGATATACTCGTGTCCTGTCATAAGGCGATGCGGCTTGCGCTGACCGCCGAGGTGATGTCCGCGAGCTAAGCTTGAAGGAACTGACTGTGCCACACTTCGAACAACTCACCCGCGAAATCTGACCGCGTTTAGTGACAGATGTCACAATGTGTCCATGTTCCTCGTTACATTTGGCGCATAACTTATCTGCTCTCTGACCAACAACGTAAGTTTCCTTTTCCATAGAGTCTCCTTAATTGTTTTGTAACCACCTAGCTGTTCTGTCAGCCATTAAAAAAACCTCCGGACGAATACTCGTACCGGAGGCTTTCTGTTAAAGAGTCGCCGGAACTAGCCAGCGATTAGTTAGTAGCGAGAAGAGTTGCCGTAGCCTCCGTTGCTGCCGCCATTGCGGCTTCCGCCGAAACCACCACGACTGCCGCCGCGATCTTCGCGAGGTTTTGCTTCATTGACATTCAAGGCTCGGCCGCCAACTTCGTGACCGTTAAACTGCTGAATCGCCGCGCTACCTTCTTCCTTAGAAGACATTTCAACGAATGCAAAGCCGCGTGAGCGACCCGTTTCGCGGTCTTCGATTACATTGACTGATTCGACTGTTCCCGCTTGTGCGAATAGTTGCTGCAAATCTTCGCTCGAAGTTTGGAACGAAAGATTGCCGACATAGAGTTTCATAGACATATTTTTGTACCTTCTCCTGTTCAGGAGTAAAAAGAGAAGCTTTGGAACGAGGTGTGCTTCGACGAAACGGAACCGAGCGAAGAGACGAGCGTTCGAATGCTCAAATTGAGCAACTTCTACGAGTTGAAAACTACCCGCCCTCGAATCATCTAAAACGCTGAGCTTTCATTAGCGCGGACACATCACCGTTTGATGCGCGAGAGAAGGGATAACTGATAGTCAGATGCAATGATCACAGATTCGGTTGCAGTGGCACTTCACGACTGAGATACCATTCAACTGACCTGCGAAAATGGCCGCTAAAAAGTTGGTCCAAATATTTACCGCCCTAAATCTGATATCTCGTTTGTCATTGGATTGGCAGAATCAAAACATCATCCATAAATCCGGCATACTCCTGTGAGCCTGTAGGGTTGAAGTACAACCAGGCGAAGGAGCTGAACGCTTAGCGCGGACCGGCGAATTTTGGGAAGCGGAATTTTAGAACCACCGACGTTGCAGGGTGTGCTTTTTATCTTTACCCAAGCAGAGTTGATCCAGAGCCATATATTTCCCCCTCGCTTAAGGAGTTGGAATTGATGCGGACTAAGGAGACGAAGGTATTACTTGTTTATCCGGAGTTCCCAGATACGTACTGGAGCTTCCGGCACGCGCTCTCGTTCGAAGGAAAGCGCTCCGCTTTCCCACCGCTCGGTCTTCTAACCATTTCCGCGATCCTACCGCTAGCATGGAGCAGGCGCTTAGTGGATATGAATGTCAGTAAACTCAGGCGCAAGGACATTGAATGGGCCGATATTGTTTTTGTTAGTGCCATGCTGGTGCAACGAGAATCGTTGTTACGAGTCGTTGCTATGAGCAAAGCAAATGGCAAGAGAGTCGCCGTTGGTGGGCCGTACGTCTCGACCAGCTCAGAACATTTAGATGCTGATCATATCTTTATTGGTGAAGCTGAAGAGACGTTACCTGAGTTTGTGCGTAATTTAGAACGAGGAAACCCGCGGCATGTTTATAACGCAACCCAGCGTCCACCTCTATCGACCACACCGATACCGGATTTCCATCTGACCTCTCTGAAGTATTACTCATCGATGTCGGTGCAGTATTCGCGGGGATGTCCATTTCAGTGCGAGTTCTGCGACATCATTGAAATCTACGGACGCGTGCCCCGCACCAAATCGAATGCACAAATGCTCGGTGAGTTAGACGTACTTCGACGAACACGCTGGCATGGACCAGTCTTTATAGTCGATGACAACTTCATCGGTAATAAACGCAACGTCAAAAAGTTCCTGCCCGAACTAGCCGACTGGTCAGAGCGCAACGGCCGGCCATTCTCTTTTTTCACCGAAGCAAGCGTCAACCTTGCTGAAGACGATGAATTACTTCAGTTGATGAGGCAAGCGGGTTTTTACCGAGTCTTTCTCGGCATCGAGACGCCTGTAGAAGAAAGCCTTAAAGAAGCGCAAAAGAGCCAGAACACACGACGCGATCTTCTGGAGTCGGTTCGCAAGGTGCAATCGTACGGTATGGAAGTAATGGCTGGATTCATCATCGGCTTCGATAGTGACCCTGAAGACATTTTTGAGCGGCAGATCAATTTCATTCGAGAGAGCGCAATTCCATTGGCGATGGTAGGACTGTTGACGGCGCTACCCCAGACCCAACTTTGGCGAAGGCTTGAGCGCGAAGGGCGACTGCTCACGGAAAGTACGGGAAACAACACTGACTGTTCGCTGAACTTCATTCCTCATATGGACGCTACCCTATTAATCGAAGGTTATAAGTCTCTATTACACACGATCTATAGTCCCGGCGAGTACTACCAGCGCGCACTTGAGTGTCTAAACCGATTAGCCCCCGAAAAGGAACCGAAGTGGCGCAATTATATGCATGACTTGAAAACTCTTGCACGTGTAGTTCTCGAACTGGGTGTACGCGATCACGAGCGCGGCGAATTCTGGCGCTACCTTGGTCAGGTGGCGGTTTCCCACCGCGAAACATTTGCTCGCGCTATGACATTAGCAGCAATGGGTTATCACTTTCGGAAGTTGACTGAGGGTTATTGCCAATAATGCGGCTTACAATTCCTTTTCTCGTTGCGCTGCTGCTAATTAATTGGACGGGTTGCGCGATAACTGCCCCAAAGCAATTCGGTGAGCCCGCTGAAACAACGCCAGGAGAGGTTAGCTTCGAATTAGCGGCTCCAAATGATGCAGCGATACTTGTGCCGGTAAAAATTAACGGTCAAGGGCCATACAAGTTTGTCCTGGACACTGGGGCCACCTTCACCTGCATTGATCAGAAATTGGTTGATCAATTGAAGTTACCAGAATCGCACGGATTCGGAATCGGTGTGATCACGCCAATCGAGGGAAATGTGAACCTGGTAACGGTAGATCTCTTTGAAGTGGGACAGACTAAAGCAACCGACTTGAAAGCCTGCACTATTGATTTACAGCAAATGCAAAAGGCCGGGCTGCAGATTAATGGGCTCGTGGGGTTGAACTTTCTAAAATCGTTTCAGTTGATTATAGATTTTAAGAAAAAGATCCTGCGCCTTGAAAAACCCTAATGCTCCAAGCGCAAGCTTCTCCTCTTGAATTGTGGTGAGCATCGAAAATATCGTTTTCCTTCGCAATTATCAAAGCTGTTTGGCCATTGTGAGCTTATCTGGCACATGGATCACCTCCGCCCTGATCAAGGTGCGAACGCTTTCAACGTCGCCGGAGTGGCTGAAGTGGCCTGTCCATCCCGAAAATTCAATCTGACATGCGACGGCTTTGTTTGGATTAACTTTCAGTTCCCTGCTCCGAGCTATTCAATTGCCCGTTACCTTTGGGCCAGCAACTTCGGGGCTCTACATTTACCCAATCACTATGCTGCCCGCAGATAGCGATGATGCAATCCGCCAACTTGCGGCAGAGAAATGATTTTGCCTTTTGCTGGCAATTCGACCTCTCGAGCTACCGGCGCATTCAATTCCAACGATTGATGCGGCCGCACTTCATTATAGTAAGCAAAGTACTCTCGCAGGATGCGTCGTAACTGCCTTTCATTTAACAAGATCAGATGGTCCAGACATTCGCGCCGAATACTGCCGATCAGCCGTTCGGCGTATGCATTCTGCCACGGTGACCGCGCAGTCGTGATCACTTCTTCGATTCCCATTCCTCCCACCCTACTGCGAAACTCTTCCCCATAGATTGAATCCCGATCTCTCAGCAAGAATCATGGTGCTGTCTCTTCCGGAAAGGCTTCAATGATCTGCTGTGAGGTCCACAGCGCAGTCGGATGGGCCGTCGCATTGAAGTGGACTACCTGTCTCCTCTTGTGCAGCAGCACAACGAAGCCGTACAAGATATTAGATGATTCCTTCGCTCACTAATTTTCGTGTCGTGACTCTGACGAATCAGTATGAAAGTCGATAGGAAGGTCACTTCCAACGAAACGACAAGCGTAAGAAACATAAAAGGAACTGGATCAATACGTCTTATATCGGGAATGACATTGAAAAGGACCCAAACGCCAAACCAGCCAACATGAACCCACACGAAAGTCATGCTGCCGCAAAAGCGGGCGATTGCTTCCGCAACCAAATAGGTTGGGTCCGCTGCTGTTTAGCGGCATCTTCTAATTGCTTGATTATTTCAACGTTGCGCTTCGTAAGGTCATCGGCGATCGGATGGATGCTGAACCGTTGGAACGGTTTCCGGGACGTTGAGCTGAAAGGTTCTTTGACTTCATGCCGAACCCCCTTGTTTTCGTGTGCCGGTACTGATCGGCTTCTTCTTATCGCGACGATTATGATTGAACTTCTTCGCTCCTTCCTTCACCAGCGCGGCAGCACGATCTGGACCAAACCGGCCTAAGACTTCGAATTGCTTTCCCTTGGTTTCATTGTAGGAAACAAAGAAGCGTTCGATTTCATGTACAAGATTGGAATTCAGATCGCCGAGAAAACGAATATGAGAATGATTGCGTGACTCTGCTGCTACCGCGATTAGCCTGTCGTTTCGCGTTGTCTCACAGCTTCAGTCTGTTCCGCTTCGATTACGCCGATCAATTTGGCTTGGACCAGACAGCCGGTAAACGCCGGCTCATCCATCAGAATTAGAACATCGAGAGGATCACCGTCTTCTGCTCTGGTTGAGGGGATGTAGCCGAAGTCAAAAGGAAAGACCGCGCCGAGAGGAAGCGCACCACCTAACTTGAAGATTTCTAATCGCTCGTCGAATTTGAACTTGTTTCGACTTCCTTTCGGTGTATCGATAATTACGTTAAGCGTTCCCGTTTCCTCGTCAATAGGTTCGAGATCGATCAGTGGATTTGGACGAGCGCTAGCCATGTCAATTTGTTGCTGAACCGAGTCCCGCCGCCCGAGCATCGCTTCTCTTGCAGTAAGCACTAAAGTCGATATCACCTGAAGGTTGCGTATCAGCCTTCAATACTTGCTGCATTTGGCGTAAAGCGTTCTCATTGTCAGCTGGTTCGTTAGACGCCGTGCAATCCGCTGGGATGATCAACTGATAGTCGCGCATATAAGCGTCGTTGGCAGTGAAGAACACACAATTGTTTCCCGCAAAACCGGCTATGACTAATGTTCGAACACCAAGGTATTGGAGCAATAGATCCAGGGTCGTTGAGAAGAAGCCGGAGTGTTTTGGTTTTAGAACAAAGTAGTCTTCTTCGTCCGGGGCGAGAAGTTCTGCGATCGGGCGACCTCGGACATCATCTTCGAGACAATGGTTTACGATCTTCTTGAAATCGGAACGCCAACGACCGAAGTTGTCGTTCACATAAATGATGGGCACCTTTTCAAGCCGTGCCCGCTCCTTCAATCGAGCAATGTTCTTAGCTGCGGGTAATGCTGTCTGCAGAAGCTTCTCGCCTTCGTCGAACTCAAGATCGTTGATGACATCAATGAGAATAATGGCAATCTTCGACTGGTCAGGTGCATTGCCATGTAAGTCATTATCCGCACTCATAGTCGTTCCCCGGTTCCCAGCGTTCACTCCACTTGATAAGGACGCAAACAAACAGCGCGAGATAAGATCGCCCAATCTCATCTCACGCCGTTGTTGATTTAAGTTAGCGGTTTTGCGAACCGCTCTTTTGGCCACCTTGTTGGCCGCCACCTTGTTGGCCGCCCTTTTGTCCTTGCTGGCCGCCCTTTTGTCCTTGTTGGCCGCCACCTTCTTGACCTTGTCCCTGACGGCCCGGAGCCTGTTGGCCACCTTTCTGACCACCCTGATTTTCTTTGCGATCGTCTGGCATGATTCCCTCCCTTGTTCGTTGCGTTAATGGAAGCGGTCTCCAACTTCTGAAAACCGATAGTTTGTTTTACTGCATCACCAAGAAACGACGACAGCAATCGCTGCCGTGTACTATTGCTGGTCTTCGATTCTTAAGCCGCGCTCTAATGCTAGCGCCCGTGCTTTCATCAGCACATCCGAGTCAATTATCTGCTCGCCTCTCGTCCAGTCCTGAATTTCGTCGACCGGGCGACCAAGCGCCAGCGCGAGTTTCTCGTCGCTGGAATCGAACGCTTCATCTTTTATTCGAGTTAATATCTGGAAAGCCTCGCTCTGATCGGTCCCCCTGTCGTCGATTTCGTACTGGGCCTCAGAACTGTAATCTTTGCGCGGTGACATGGATGGAAGTTTGGAATCTGACGCGGCTTCACTTTTGGGTTCTGATGTGGCCAAATTGGGCGCTTGATTTTCAACTCCGATCCCGTCGATCTTCTCGACCCCATCCAGCGCGCGTAACTTGTTATTACTCTTCTCTTGTGCACGCTCGAAGGCGTACAAGACTCCCGCGCCGATCCCTATGGTACCTAATGCTATTGCAGCTTTTCGCATTTCTAACCCCCTTGTTGTATTTCTAACCCCCTTGTTGTAGAGACTCCGTCGGTGTTCTAACAGGATCGTGTGAGAGCGCAATAAGCACAAACAGAAACTGGTACTCCCACGAACCAAAGGATGATGTAGCAAATTTTCCTGGTTCATCATGCCCCTCATCTCAATTTCTCCGTGTTCAACCTGTGAGCAAATAGAGGGCCGTTCAGCGGACAGAAGACTCGTTATGTCAATGGTCAAGACCCGCTGTTCGAAACTTCCAAAGGGTCGGAGCTTCTTGAATAAATCCAACCTCTTTGAAACCGACGGCACCTAGGTTGCAAACCACAAAGCTGATTCGTCGCGAGCGGATTCGTGAACACGAACTATTCAGTTTACGTTCACCTCTGTACGAAGCTAATACGTCGAAATTCAAAGATTCGGAAAAAAGACGGTGCGACAAATCACCATTACCGCACCAGCGGGGACTGCGCAGCAGATTGCCGAAATTGCTTTCAGCTCTGGAATTGCGCGGATAGCTGTTAGCGAGAGGCGTGTTCTCGAGTCGAATGGTTCCGCTTCGGTGAAAGACTGTGTCGAACTTGACGTCAGCACTCCAGCGGCGAAAAGTTTTCTGGATCGCCTAACAAGCCAACCATTCTTCACACGAGCCGAATACTCAGTAGCTGTTCGCCAACCACGCGCGCTAATTTCCCGCGAACCAATGAGCGATCTCACTCTTCCCTTAGTGGAACCAGCCATCGATGTGTTTGAGGAGCTGTGGCAGTTTTCGCAAGTAACTTATGGATTCGTTGCAAGAATTTTCATTGGGGGTCTGTTGCTCGCGTACGGATTGGTTGAATTCAAACTACTTTTCATGATCGCCGGGCTGTTGTTCATTCCTTTGCTTCCACTAATGTTGAGTATTGGGTTTGGGTTGTGGACTAGACAATGGCGCCTCGCCAGACAGGGCCTGGTCTCTCTAGTGGTAGCCCTGGTGCTCCTGGTGGGAGCAGGATTAGCTGTAGGACTGCTGACCAGTCCGCCAGTACGCTATTCCGAATTCAACTCATTACTAACCGGTGTCCTCGTTTCCATAGCCGTGGGTGTCGCTGCAGGCCTAGCGACCGCAGATGATGTGGGTCGTCGAGAAATGATCGGCCTGGCCGCAACAGCGCAAGTAGCCATCGTGCCTACGTGGCTCGGTTTATGTCTTATTCTCGGCTTTCCTTTGAACTTTTCTCCGTTAGCTCGACCTTTCTGGGGCCTACTTGTCAACGTGATCGCGATTGTCATTGCCTCACTAGCGACTTACGCGCTGATTCGAATTAAGGGCTCCGCTCTCACCTGTTATTGCAGGGATGTGTAATTCAATATCCCGGCACTTAGCTCCTCAGACTGCTTTGCTGTCTCTAGTGAACAAACGCCAACCCTTGCAGATCATCTCGCTTAATAGGAAGGAATCGAGGGGTCTTGGCACTATGTTGCCGGTCTCAATCGCGAATTGATTGGTTTCTAAACCAGTTCGACATTTGGCGGTTTCGATGTTCTCAATACACCGGGGTCGTACGACTTTTTGAATGTGCGCAGAGTGACCGGTTAACGAGGCGAGATTATGGCGGACGAATACTTAGCTAACGTATTTGAACGATCATCTGGCCGGCTCGGTGGTAGCGCTTGAGCTTTTGGTCATCTTGCAGCGATCTATCTAAAGGATCTTGTTCTCGTTCACTGGCGCCCAATGCCGAAGACTGTTTTGTCGCCCATTCGCTCCTGTTCAGTGACCCACGGCGAAAAGACCATCACCCTAGTCAACTAAAACTCCAAGTGAATATAATGTCGCCCTCTCCTCAAATACGTTAGGAAGGAGTAGCGACCATGAAAGTCCTAGTCGCGTCTGTTCTCCTTTGTGTCTCGCTTCTACCTGCAGTCATGCTCAGCCAAACCAAGAGCAAAACTGTGAAGCAGAGTCCGTTTCAAACCTCACCTCTTCAAAACGGTTCGCCGCGAAGCGGGACTGTGAAAATATGTCAGGGTGTTGCGATTCCCGAGGGGTATGTCATCGTTGGTTACGATACTTCTTCTGCTTGTCCTAGCGGTGCATACCTACTCAGAAAAGAGGAGACAAAGTCTCAGTCTTCCCAGGCGACCACTTCTGGTTCGCAAGTTCCTCCGCCGCGGGCAGCGCGACCGCGCAGAATTGGTGATGCGCAACTCGGCCTCGGTCGCGAGTTAACTTTTTCAGGCTCAGTTTCCGATTCGCGCGAACCTGTTTTGTTGGGGACGGAACTCAGTCCGACAGTAAATGCGCGTGCAACGAACCATCCAGCTACTACAGTAGAAGAGGTAGCCGAGGGCGACGTTGTACGCATCGACACAAACCTTGTGATGGTCCCGGTGAGTGTTTTCGATCGTCAAGGCAGACTAATCCCAAATCTCCAGCGTGAAGACTTTAGTGTGTTTGAAGACGGGGTCGAACAGCAAATAAGTCATTTCGAGCCTACCGAGAAGCCTTTCACCGTGGCCCTTGTGCTGGATACGTCAGGTTCAACCGTATTCCATCTGTGGGAGATTAAAGAAGCGGCTATCGCTTTTGCAAAACAACTGCGGCCGCAAGATCGTGTTCTTGTTGTGACCTTTGATGAGCTGGTTATGCTATTGACCGAAGCTAATAATGATCTCAATGTTGTCACGGAAGTGATCCAGCGAGGTGCGAATACTGGGTTTTCCACAAGGCTTTACGACGCCATCGCTCTGGTTATCAACGAGCGTCTCAACAAGATAGAAGGTCGGAAGGCCATTGTGCTTTTCACGGATGGTGTAGATACGAAAAGCTACCTGGCAAGTTATCAGAGTACGTTGCGTGAGGCTGAAGAGCTGGATGCACTCATCTACACCGTTCAGTACGACACTACTGACTTCGTTGCGGCCACACAAAAGCCAGACAACAACGTGACGATCGTTACCCGACGAACCAGTAGCTGGCCTTATGGAACCACTCAGCAAATAATCAGCAGCCCTGGTACAGCGGTTCCAGGAACGACCATCGGTGATTACCAACTCGCTGATCGGTATCTACACCAGTTGTCAGAAAAATCTGGTGCTCGACTCTATCAAGCGAACGATCGAGGACAGTTGGCGACGGCTTTTTCAAAAATCGCTGGAGAGCTTTCAGCCCAATATCGTCTCGGCTACTATCCGAAGATAGCTGCAAAAAGTGGTGAGCGTCACCTCATCAAAGTTGTAGTGAACCAGCCAGATCTCGCTGTGCGGGCACGACAAAGCTATGTACAGAGAGTTTTGCCACAGTCGACACAATAAGAATAAACAGGGGACACTTGGATTTGAGTTAACAGACTTGACAGATAAAAACCGCAGGCACGCTTACCGAACCTGCGGTGGTGGTATCAGCGAAATTATCCTTAAGTTGACAATACTGTTAACAGGAAGCTGTGGTCTATCGAGGACATTGCTGATATTTAAACGTCCAGCGTGATGTAGTTCTTCCATTGGGTAGAGGAGGCAAAACCAATGAATACCACTAAAAGGCAGGTTCTTGTGGTTTCACTGCTCGCGGTCGTTTTCAATCTAAGTCCGGATCGGAATTTGAAGGCTCAACAACGCCCGATGACGATTCGTCAAAGATTTACCATTGTGCCAGCAAATCAGCGGTGTCAGCCCGCCTCACTCAAGTATGTATCTCTTGGCCGACAACCCGCCGATACTTTAGTCGCACAAGTGACAGTTGAAAATCGCTCAGACAAAACACTAACCGCAGTCAAACTGGGATGGAAGGTCTTCGATGAGGTAAACGGCACAAAAATGCAGATTGGTTTTTGTGATGCTCAACCACCGGATGCCGAAATCCTCTTATCTGGTTCTACACCACTTATTCAGCTTGAGGCGTTGGCCTTGAAAGAAACTGCTAACGTTAGTATTGACCCTTTAGTGATTCCAACTCCAGCAACGAAGACAATCTTCATCGAGCACCCACTCCTTACTGCTAATGATGTCAAATCGCTACCGCTCACTGACCCAACTCCGGTAATCAAATACGCAGTCGTAATGTTCGTATTGGAAATACATTATGCCGATGGGACAACATGGGAAATCACAACCAAGTAGAATTGTTGTCTGATTTTTGGATTCAAACTGAACCAAGTACCAATTTATGCGTCTGCTTGCTTTTCTCTTGCTCGTTGCTATTGTCGCGGCGCACACCTGTGCGCAATCTACACCTCCGGTCGATCCGAATATAGTCCTCAAAGTATCGGTTGCGAATAACCAGCGGGCGTTAGGCATCGGCGAAACCATTCCGCTGCAACTCAGCTTCAGCAGCTCTGTCAAAAATTAATATCAAATCGACATGGCCCAGGATGATCGTAGCGGTCGTATGCATTATGAGCAGTTCTCGGTAACGCCATTGTTTCTGTAGTGCGAAATCCTTGTTAAATCTAATTCCAGCCGTATCAAAACAACCGAGCGGAAAATTCACATCAGCCGACCCGATTGCGAGAGCGGGTGATGAGGCGTTTCAAGTCATCGGGCCACGCCCAACGTTTTCTCTCGGCCTTCGGCATCATTAACTCCCATTTCCGAGTGGGGCGACATCTATATACAGTTCTGGGTTATGAAGAAGTGATTATGCGAGATTCACATTATGGCTGCTTGCTACTAGCCGATTGTTATCAACCAAAATTGCAAAAAGTGAATTCTGTCATCAAGTGGCTCATTCTTTTTTCTGAGTGAAGTTGACAATGCCCTTCAACTAGACTCAACCGGAATTTCTGGAAGCGCAGTCTCTCGAAACAATCCTTGTCACGCAACAACAATACAGCCGTGAACCGTTGAATTCTTCAACAGCCCTGTTGATTTTCTCAATTCTGTATTTGCTTTCGTTTTCAACTGAATCACACCTAAATGAACGATGCCGTGTTGAGAATCTCAACTCCCACGGTCTTTCTTTCTCGTATGGATCATAGACCTCCTGCGATTCAATTCATAGACACTAAAGGGATTAACCTGACTCCTCGCGGCCTTCTGCATCTAGGTACATTCCTTGCTCCTTGTACAGTGGAAGCAAGGAGGCGGATATGCAGAACACCAACCAACATCAGAACTCTCAAACGCTCATGCCTGAGTTACAGGAGTGCTGGTGGATGCAGGCTGGTGTCGTACCTTACAAGCTCTGCGATCGCGATTACGACTGCGATCACTGTCCATTCGACGAAGCTTTGCAAGGCAAGACTGCTAAGTCTCGTTGGTTAAGTGAGTCGACAACTCTTGCTCCGGTTGATCAGGATGCATGTAAGCCAACGATAAACAGCGATTCTAATCAGTGCAAAGTCGCGCACTCACTTTTCTACCATCCTGCTCACGTTTGGGCCCGCATTGAGGAAGGCGGTGCAGTCCGGACTGGTATTGATGACTTCGGTCAATTTCTGTTGGGCAAAGCGTACTCCGCAGTACTGCCTGCTCCAGGCGATGAAGTTCGTCAGGGCGAAGATTGTTGGCGGTTTACCCATCAGGCGGGAGTGCTTCGTCTAGTAGCCCCGGTTTCGGGAAGAGTCAAAGAGGTCAATACTTCTCTGGCGCTGCGGCCCACGCTGATAAACCGTGATCCCTATGGTGCAGGCTGGGCCTTTTTGATTGAACCCTATGATCTCAAACAATGTCTTAAGCGATTACTTTATGGTCACAACGTAACGAACTGGCAGAACCGCCAAGTCGAAATTCTTTCTCAGGCCGCCAGGGAACTCTACAGTGACGAGCCTTTAACCGTAGGCGTAACAATGCACCACGGTGGCGCGCTCAGCGATCGCTTCTTGAACAATACAACACGCGAACAGCGACGACGGTTGATCGCTGCAATTTTTCCGCAAAGCTCGGCCGCCGAGGTCGAAAACAATAATGCAATCTTACTTCAGTGGGGGAGGTGATCTATATGGTCGCGCTATTTGTAGTTATGACGATTTTGGTATGCGTCGGTGTTGACGGATTGGTGCAATGGAGAAAAGCCAAGCGAGAGTCTACGACGCGCGTGCTTGTGGACCAACTGCCGGCGGCGGCGTTCGCAATTATGTCGGCGCCGTCTGATGTGTTCCTCGACGAAGGACACACCTGGCTGAAGTTGAGTCCATCAGGCAAAACGCAGGTGGGTATGGATAGCTTTGCGCAGAAGCTCCTCGGTCGAATCGACAGCGTTCTGCTGCCCGAGGTAGGCAAGGAAGTGAAGCGCGGCGACGTGCTCTTTACCGTGCGTCAGGATAATCGGCGAGCAGCGTTCGCATCTCCAATCGACGGCGTCGTCGATCTAGTAGACAAGGACCTGCCCTGGCATCCGGAAATGATCCAAAGCAATCCCTACAAAGATGGGTGGGTTTGTTCGCTACGGCCAGAGAACCTTGCGAAGAATCTCAAGCACCTGCGTATTGCTGACGAGGCGAAGGCATGGTTGAAAGAAGAAGCTAGCAAGTTTCAGGAGTTTTTTGCAGCCCGACCGATTGAAGACATGCAGCTAGGTCAGGTGTTGCAAGACGGGGGACAACTCTCCAGTGGTGTACTGGAATTCACAGACGACACCACCTGGAAACTGTTCAATGAAATCTTCCTCCGCCCAGAAAAGGCAGCGAATGATGAGTAAGCCATCGCCAAAATGGAGGGGAGGGCTCCAAAACCCAATAGTGGTTGGGGAAAAAGACCAGAACGAAACTACAGCTGCGAATTTTCCCCAACCACTTTTCAATGCCCTCTGGCGATATCCGCGATTCTTCGTGTGTTTCGAGAGAGTTCAGGTAACAGGAACTAAATCCTGGCGAAGGAATGATAGTTGCTTTTTTCAACACCCAGAAAGGGTGTCACTGTCAAAGAAATGGACACTCAAAAATTAAATAGCAAAGCCCTTCTATTCGATAGCACTCTGTGCATCGGTTGCGGCGCATGCTACAGCGCCTGCAAAGAGAAAAACAACCTACCACAAACTACCACCAACTTCCTTCGAGATAACCTCACCGCCGATACGTATACCGTTGTCAATCGTCGCAACAATCATTACGTCCGGCGGATGTGCATGCACTGCAACGAGCCCACCTGTGTTTCGGTTTGTCCAGTTGGGGCACTAGCGAAATCGCCGGAGGGACCAGTGTCATACGACGCAGACAAATGTATGGGCTGCCGTTATTGCATGCAGGCTTGCCCGTTCAGTGTTCCGCAATACGAATGGGACAACTCGATCACACCACGCGTCAGAAAATGCGATATGTGCAAAGACCGTGTCGAGGCTGGTCTAGCTACAGCGTGCGCAACGGCTTGTCCAACGGGTGCCACGAAATTTGGAGACCGGGAACAATTGATCACTGAAGCACAAGAGCGAATCCGTGATCATCCTGGACGCTATGTGGACCACATCTATGGGGTCGCGGAAGTCGGCGGGACCTCAGTGCTTCTGCTCTCGGCGGTTCCATTCGAAACGCTCGGTTACAGCACAAAGCTGCTACACGACCCCCTGCCACAGTTGACTTGGGAAGTGCTGCACAAGTTGCCCAAAGTTGTCGGCATCGGTGGGGTCCTGATGAGCGGAATATGGTGGATAACAAAGCGCCGCGAGGCAGTACAAAAAGCAGAGCGAGAGCAAACTATGCGTAAGGAACGTGAGCAGAAGGAAGAAACGGTGCGACGATGGGAGTGACAATAGCTACTAATGGTTTTCGCTGGCCCAGAGTAACCTTCTGGCGGCTAATCCTAATCGCAATTCTTGCAGCCGGTGCCTATACAACAGTCCTCCGCTTCACTCAGGGATTGAGTGCTACCACGAATCTCAGTGCTCGTTTCCCCTGGGGAATCTGGATTGGCTTTGATGTCATGTGCGGCGTCGCGCTGGCAGCGGGAGGTTTCACAGTCAGCGCTGTGGTCTATATTTTCCATATCGAAAAGTACCGCCCAATCATTCGCCCAACAATCCTGACCGCTTTTCTCGGTTATTCGCTCGTCATTGTCGGACTAATGTTCGATCTCGGCCGGCCTTATAACGTCTGGCACCCGCTGATTATGTGGAACCCTCACTCCGTCATGTTTGAAGTAGGTTGGTGTGTGACGTTGTACACCACTGTTCTGGCGCTGGAGTTCAGCCCTTTGATCTTGGAAAAGTTGCCGTGGCCGAAACCTTATAAGATCGTGAAGTCTCTAACGGTGCCTCTCGTGATCGTGGGTGTGCTGTTGTCGACAATGCACCAATCATCCCTCGGTACGCTTTATCTTATCGTGCCGCATAAGCTGCATCCGCTTTGGTACTCACCACTGCTGCCTGTGTTCTTTTTTATCTCGGCAATTGCGCTAGGTTGCACGATGACGATCTTCGAATCGTACCTAAGCTTGCGCGCCTTCCGTAAAGGAATCGAATTCGAATTGCTGACCAAGCTCGGCGCTGTCGCCGCCGTGGCCCTGTTGGTCTATCTGGTAATGAAAGTGCTGGATATGCAGGGAAGAGGCGTACTCGGACAGGCGTTCGCTCCGACCTACGAGGGAAGGATGTTTCTCGCGGAGATGCTCTTGGGCGTAATCGCCCCGGTTGTCATGTTCTTTATTCCACGCATCCGCAACAATCAATTCGGACTTTTTGTCGCTGCGCTAATGGTGGTGCTGGGCTTTGTAATGAATCGGATGAATGTAGCAATTACTGGAATGGATCGGTCGTCTGGCGTCAACTACTTTCCCAGTTGGACTGAGATTGCAGTTACTGCCTCGATAGTGAGCGCAGGATTTCTATTCTTTGGGTTGGCCGTCAAATATCTCGAGGTCTTTCCTCGTGAGGAGATGGATCAAATCACACGCGGCAAAGTTGCTGAACTGCCGGCGCTGTCTGCTCTCCGCCAACCACTGTGGAGCGCAACGACGCTAGCTATCTTGCTTGGTGTCTTTTTCGTGGGCACAAGCGTGGCGCTCAGCTTTGATGGCATTAGACGACGAGTACCAGCAGTTGAACTACCGGTGGAGCAAGGCAACGTGAGTATTAGTATCGGTCTGTCAGAACTGAAACTGCCAGGCGACCTAGCGATCAAAATGGGAGGCGCGAGTCCGGGCCTGGTGGTCTTCAGCCATTTACGCCATGTGAATGCGCAGAGTCCGAGTTGTACTGAGTGTCACTCGGGACAGTTCAAGATGTTGGCATCCAATGTCGATATCTCCCCGATGAAGAAGATGCAGAACTGCGGCCAATGCCACGACGGGGTGAAAGCAGTTGGCATTCTGGATAAGGAGAGATGCAATTCCTGCCACGCAAAAAAATGAAGACTCTCGTCGGCCCTCGATTAACCTGAGTCTCAAGCTCACACTCTATTTGATCGGCGGGATGGCGATCATCTTCTCTGCGTTCGGTTATCAGATAATTCATCTTCATCGAGAAGACCTGGAAGAAGCCACGTACGCTGCCGGAGATCGGATTACTGAAACCATCAAGCGCGGCACGCGTTATGGAATGCTCCACAATCGCAGCGACGCGACTCACCAGATCGTTGGTTCGATTGGTTCACAGCCCGGCATCGAGAAGATCAGTATCTTCAACAAGGCTGGTGAGATCAAGTTCTCTACCGACGAGCGTGAAATCTCCACTCGCGTCGATAAGAGCGCTGAAGCCTGTCATGCCTGCCACGAACGAGAAGGACAAACAACACAGGCGAGTAGCTCAATTCCGCATCAACTTACTCGGGCGGAACGTACGCGGATCTTCACTGATCCTGCCGGCCAGCGGGTTTTAAGCGTCATTAATCCAATCGAAAACGAACCCAGTTGTGCCAACTCAGATTGTCACGCACATTCGCCGGAAACAAAGGTGTTGGGAATGATCAATGTTCGTATGTCACTTGAACCGGTTGATCTTGCCATCACCAAAAGCCGGCGTCGCATGCTAATTGATCTTTTCCTGGCAACCTCTCTGCTCTCAGTCGTTTTTGCCGGACTGATTTGGGCTATGGTGCATAAGCCGGTCCACCGACTGATCGTGGGTACTAGGCGCGTCGCTACGGGAGACCTGGATTACAAAATCCGAATCTCGTCACGCGATGAAGTAGGCAAGCTCGCTGCCTCATTCAATCTCATGACTGGAGAGCTAAAGCGGGCTCACGACGAGATAAATGATTGGACCAAGACCCTGGAAGAGCGGGTCGCTGCCAAAACTGCTCAACTGCAGCAAGCGCACGAAACCGTTGTACGGGTGGAGAGACTGGCGTCGATTGGTAAGCTGGCTGCAATCGTCGCGCATGAGATCAACAATCCCCTGGCCGGAATTCTCGTCTATGCCAAACTCCTCCTTAAACGTCTGAATCGTGAAGCCATAAGTGGAAAGAAAGATGAGGAGGCGAAAACATTTCTGGAAACAATAGCGAACGAGTCTGCCCGCTGCGGAGACATCGTCAAAGGCTTGCTGCAGTTCTCAAGACAAAGCAGACCGAATGCTGAACCGAACGATATCAATGAAATAATTCGGGAGTCCCTTCGTTTGGTACACCATAAGCTTGAGCTGGCAAATGTCCGCGTCGATACATTGTTGGATGAAAGTCTTGCTCGCGTTGTCTGTGATGGTCCGCAGATCAAACAGGCGTTCGTTGCCTTATTAATCAACGCCTGTGAAGCGGTACATCAGGACGAGGGCGTAATTACGATTGCATCGCGACGACTGCCTATGGGTTCAACTGTGATCCGAATAAGTGACAACGGCATGGGCATGGACCAGGAAACCAAACAACAGATTTTCGAGCCGTTCTTTACAACAAAGGAGCAGGGCAAGGGCGTGGGACTGGGACTGGCTGTTGTTTACGGAATCATTACATCCCATGCAGGCGAGATTGATGTTGAATCGGAGCCCGGTCACGGCACTACTTTCGTGATTCGGCTTCCGGACGACGGTGGCAGCCCTGATACGTCGCCAGTTGAGGTAGAGCGGGAAGAAAAAGTGGCCGGAGCCGCTGTCCCTGCAATTGTCGGTTAGGAGGTTAGATGATGGATACCCAAAACGCCCGGATAATGATCGTCGATGATGAGAAGATTGTACGTGAGTCGCTAGGTAATTGGTTTCGCGATGAAGGGTACATTGTTGAAGTTGCGGAATCGGCGAAAGATGCGTTGGACAAACTGGCGCACGGCAATTGGGACGTATTCCTGTTGGACATTCGAATGCCTGGCGTAGATGGTCTCGAACTCCAACGCAAACTAAAAGAGGCACAACCTGATTGTACGGTAATCATCATGACCGCCTATGCCTCAGTCGAAACGGCTGTCGAGGGAATGAAGCAGGGCGCGTACGACTACATCATCAAGCCCTTTGACCCAGACGACCTGGAGCACACCATTCGTAACGCCGTTGAGCGCAAGAACCTTGTTTCCGAAAATAAACAACTGCGCACCAAAATCGATGAACTGCACCTTCTGCATGAAGTGATTGGCACGAGTGCCCCAACTCGTCGCCTGCTCGAGCAGGTGGCAATGGTTTCCGCTTCGGACACCACGGTGCTGATTCGCGGGGAATCGGGAACAGGTAAGGAACTGATAGCCCGCGCGATTCACGCCAACAGTGCCCGTCGCTACATGCCTATCGTGGTAGTGAATTGCGGTGCGCTCTCAGAGGGCATCCTCGAATCTGAACTGTTCGGGCATGAGAAAGGAGCTTTCACCGGGGCGCAGTATCGTCGCAAGGGAAAATTCGAGATGGCTGATGGCGGCACGCTCTTTCTGGACGAGATCGGCGACATAGGTTTGAAAACACAGGTCGACCTGCTTCGCGTATTAGAAGAAAAGAAAATCTGCCGAGTTGGTGGAAATAGCGAGATCCCTATCAATTTTCGGCTCATCGCCGCGACGAACAAAAACCTCGAATCGATGAACGCAGAGGGGAAGTTTCGCGAAGATCTCTACTATCGCATCAATGTCTTTTCAGTCACCATCCCACCGCTCCGAGAACGTCGCGAGGATATTCCACTACTGGCTGAGCATTTCCTCAAGAAGTTCTCGCGTAGCATGAATCGATCGACTGCGATGATTTCAGCAACTGCCCAGAGATTACTTGTCGAATATGACTGGCCGGGTAACGTTCGTGAGTTACAGAATGCTATTGAGCGCGCCGTCCTGGTATGCAAGACGCAAAAGATTGAACCTGCCGATTTGCCGCTACACGTAAACGACTCGACGAGTGATCCCACGTGCAAGTCCTTGTCCGATATCGAGCGGCAGCATATCAAGCGCATGTTGGAAGAGTCAGGCTGGAATGTCTATCGGGCCGCGCGGCTGTTGGAGATTGATCGGGTTACCCTCTACAACAAAATCAAGAAGTATGGATTCAAGCGCGAGTTGGCTGCGAATTAGTGCTTAGGAGGATGATCGCCGTGCGCGAGATCAAACTCATCTCGCTTGGCCATGTGCAGCCCGATCTTTTGGCTTATCTCAGCTTGGCGATTCCCTGCGTCTTTGACACGCCTTGCAAGGAAACGGGTGTGATGCTCGATCATCGGCACGCGTATGACTCCAAACGTGCCCAATACAATTCCACTAAGCTCTTGACTTGCTTGCTCGAAAAGGTTCAGAACGGAGATCGAATCCTCGGAGTCACTGAAGTCGACCTCTTCATTCCCATCCTGACTTTTGTCTTTGGAGAAGCACAGCTTGGTGGTCGCGTTGCTTTAATGTCGGCACATCGCCTTCGTCCACAGTTCTATGGACTAGCCAACAACAAACGCCTCTTCTATTCACGTTGCGAAAAGGAAGCGATCCATGAACTCGGCCATACTTATGGATTGATCCATTGCTCTAGTTACGATTGCGCAATGCATGTCTCGAATTCGGTTGAGCAGGTAGATCTGAAGCCGTCGAGTTTCTGCGATCGTTGCAAGACTGTGATCAGCTCTGTGAATCCTGCGAGCTTCATACCACCATTCGGGAATAGACGGGCCAAGTCGATCATTCCCTAACCACGAAGAGCAACATGGAGTGCAGGTGCCCTTCTCTGAATTCCCTTCACAATGGCGTCGATATTGTCAGGTTAAGGTTGAATCGTTATCAGGTTGTCCTGGTGCATAATCCGCTGATGCCCAGTTCTGTTTCTCTCTACCATCGTCAACGCTTCCCTGCCGAAATCATCAGTCACAGTGTCGGGTTGTATTTCGCTTCGCCCTCAGCTTCCATGATGTTGACTGCAGCCGCTCCGGATGGTGTTTCGGTCTACAAGAACTCACATTCCTCAATTCTTTCGATTAACTCCGCTGAGCAATGATTTGTTTGCCACATACTAGAACACCGAATCAGTTTGAGACGGAGCGCCTCCGACCATTGAGGAAGCCAATCAATCAAATCTGTTCAAGCGCGATCCGCAAGTCGTTGATGATGTCATGCCAGTCCTCCAGTCCAATTGAAAGACGGATGCCGCCTGGCTCGAGTCCTC
>Ga0163163_10000820_pt1 | contig 26488 bp, 25 predicted proteins | sample S65metaG_FD_119766 | JGI IMG/M metagenome (GOLD analysis project Ga0163163, IMG submission 119766) | Switchgrass rhizosphere microbial communities from Kellogg Biological Station, Michigan, USA - S6-5 metaG | ecosystem: Host-associated > Plants > Roots > Rhizosphere > Soil | place: USA...
CCGGTCAGCCTCGAGATCGGTGACAAGGTGCTGATCGAGGGGGCTGGCGCCTATACGGCGACCTACTCGTCGGTGGCGTTCAACGGCTTCTCGCCGCTGAAGACCTATCACATCTGACATCGCCCGGGGCCGGCCGAGCCGGCCCCTCCTCTCTCGAACAGCGCCCCTTCGAGCGCGCGTCACTGCGCGCCGGGGCAGGAGCACGAAACCAGATGATCTCGATCAGGAAAGAACGGCCTCCCGACGCTGCAGCGCGCGAAGCGCTGCTGGACGACGCTTTCGGCGGGCAGCGCTGGCGCAAGAGCTCGCAGCGGCTACGCGACGGCCAGTCGCCAGCCGAAGGCCTCGCTTTCGTCGCGACCGAGGGCAAGCGCGTCGTCGGCACGGCCAGGCTTTGGGACATTGTCAGCGGCACCGGCAAGGCGGCTCTGCTGCTCGGCCCGGTCGCCGTCGCCTCCGATTGCCGCAACCGCGGAATCGGCGCGGCGCTGGTGCGCCGCGCACTCAGCGTGGCGCGTCGGCAGGGTCACCCCGCAGTCATCCTTGTCGGCGATGCGCCCTACTACGGCCGCTTCGGCTTCTCCGCTGCCAAGACTGCAGGTTTGCGTATGCCCGGTCCTTTCGAACGCCAGCGCCTCCTGGGTCTGGAGCTTGTGCCCGGAGCGCTCGACGGGGCACGCGGACTGTTGCGCGCGGCCGGCCGGCCTCGCCAGACCGCAATCGCTGCTTCGGCGGCCTGATCAGCAGCAAAATACCGTGGACGCCGGACGGGCTTTTGCCCGGCTGCTATTCCGTTCGCGCTCCGGCACAGATATGACCGACCTCTTTGGAGACACTGACGATGCCCAAATGGCCAGTGCATGCCCGCATTGACGGGCCCATCGTGATGATCGGCTTCGGCTCGATCGGCAAAGGGACCCTGCCGCTGATCGAGCGCCATTTCCACTACGATAAGAAGCGCTTTGTCGTCATTGACCCCGAGGACAAGGACCGCAAGCTGCTCGACCAGCGCGGCATCCGCTTCATCCATCAGGCGGTCACCAAGGCCAATTACCGGCACCTGCTGACACCTTTGCTGACCGCCGGCGGCGGGCAAGGCTTTTGCGTCAACGTGTCCGTGGACACTTCCTCGCTCGACATCATGGAGTTGTGCCGGGAAGTCGGCGCTCTTTACATCGACACCGTGGTCGAGCCGTGGAAGGGCTTTTATTTCGATACCAAGCTCGGTCCGGAGGCACGCTAGAACTACGCGCTGCGAGAATCGATCCTCGCTGCCCGCCGCAAGCGGCCGGGCGGGCCAACCGCTGTTTCGTGCTGCGGTGCCAATCCCGGCATGGTGTCCTGGTTCGTCAAGCAGGCCCTGCTCAACATCGCCGGCGACGTCGGGTTGAAGTCCAAGGTACCGAAGACCCGGGAGGAGTGGGCGCGGCTTGCCAAGAAGGTCGGTATCAAGGGCATTCATATCGCGGAACGTGACACGCAACGCGCCAAGCAGCCGAAGCCGATGAACGTGTTCGTTAACACTTGGTCGGTCGAGGGCTTCATCTCCGAAGGCCTGCAGCCCGCCGAACTCGGATGGGGCACCCACGAAAAATGGGCGCCGCCAAACACCGGCAGGCACAAAGGTGGCTGCGGGGCGGCGGTCTATCTCCTGCAGCCGGGTGCAAACACCCGCGTGCGCTCCTGGACACCGACCGCGCAGGCGCAGCTCGGGTTTCTGGTCACGCATAACGAGTCGATCTCGATTGCCGACTACTTCACCATCAAACGCGGGCGCAAGACTATCTACCGGCCGACCTGCCACTACGCCTATCACCCCTGCAACGACGCGGTGCTGTCATTGCACGAGGTGTTCGGCCGGGCGGGCGCGCCGCCCGAGGACGTTCACATTCTCGACGAACATGAAATCGCCGACGGGATCGACGAGCTTGGCGTCCTCCTCTACGGCCACAAGAAGAACGCCTATTGGTACGGTTCCCAGCTCTCCATCGATGAGACCCGCGAAGTGGCGCCGTACCAGAACGCCACCGGCCTGCAGGTGACGTCCGCCGTGCTCGCCGGGATGGTCTGGGCCCTCGAAAATCCCAAGGCGGGCATCGTCGAAACCGATGAAATGGATTTCCGTCGCTGCCTCGAGGTGCAACTCCCCTATCTCGGCCCGGTCATCGGGACTTACACCGACTGGACGCCGCTCACCGGCCGTCCGGGACTTTTCCCGGAAGACATCGACAAGCGCGATGCCTGGCAGTTCCGAAACGTGCTGCTGCACTGAGCAACACGGATACGCCAAAAGATGACGGGCGGCCGAAGCGGCCGCCCGTTTTTTTGTGATCCCGTCATCTCGGAGGTTCGGGAGGCTTCTCGCCGGGTTTCGGCGGGGGACGCTTTTGCTGCGGCGGCGGCTGCGGCGCCACAGCCGGGGGCGGAGCGGGCCGTTGCTGTGATGGCGGCTGCACATGCTGCTGCGGCGGTGGTGACGGAGGCTGCACCTGCCGTGGCTGCGGTGGCGGCTGAACCTGCGGCGGCGGCGGCGGTGGCTGCAGGTGACGTTCCTGCGGCGGCGGTGGCGGCGCCGATTGCGGGGGAATTGGCCGCACGATCGTTGGCTGCTGCGGCGGCGGACCGCCTGATGGCGGCGGTGGTCCGCGCAGCTGCGGTTGCGGTTGAGGCGGCGGCGGTGACGGTGGCGTTCCTTGCGGCGGAATCGGCCGCACAACGGTCGGCTGTTGTGGCGGCGGACCGCCCGGCCCCGGCGGCGGACTCACGTCGCGCCGTTGCAGCTGCTGCGGCGTTGTCGGGGGTGTCGGCGGCGGCGCCGTTGTCTGTGGAGGCGTAGCCGGCGGCTGCACCGTGACTGGCGGAGTTGGACGTGGGGTCTGCACGGCCGGGCCCGACGGCGGTGTCGGACCGCCGGGCTGTCGGGGCGCGCCATTCGGTTGTGGCGCCGGCGAGGATTGGGGCGCCGGAGTCGGCGCGACGGTTGCACCTTGCGCCGCGCGCGGCGGAGTGGGGCCGAGGCGGCCACGCTCATCGTTGCGCAACGCCTGCGGTTGCGGCACCCGGGCGACAGGCTGCACCACGGTCTGAGCTGGCTGTAGCGTCGCCTGAACCGGGCTTGGCCCGCCCGGACGCGGCTGGCCACGCTGGTGCCGTTGCCCAGGTCGATTGAGATCCTGCGGCCGCACCTGCACCGCGCCGGCGACGCCTTGCGTGCTCGCCAGCACGCGCGGCTGAACGTGAAAGGTCTGTACCGGCCGACGCGCCGCGGCAGCGACAATTCCGGGCGCAATACCCGGATTGACGGCAAAGCGTCCGCGATGATCCCGGTGTTCGAGCCGTATCGTGCGATTGACGATGACCGTCCGCCTGAAAACGATGAAGGCGCGCTGTGGCGGCAGGAAATAGGTGCGCAAGCGCGGCGCCACCAGATAGCGCGGCGGCAGGAAGGTCCAGTAGCTCGGATCGTTGTCGTATTCGTAGATCACTTCATCCGGCGGCAACGGCGCCCAGCCGACATAGTCGTCACCCCTGCGCCAATCGACCCAGGCCGGACCCCATTCGTCACCAGGCACCCAGAACCAGCCGAGCCGGCGATCATGCGCCCAGCGGCCGTAGTGGAACGCCACCCAACCCCAGTCGGCCTCCTCCTCATCGGAGACCCAATACCAGCCCCACTCCTCGGTATAGACCCATCGCCCATAGGTGTAAGGACGCCACCCCGGCGGAAGATCGTAGGGTACCCAGACTTCGCCGAAGCGTGGATGTGGCTGCCACGATCCGTAGGACTCGAGCGCGGACTGAAATTCGGCCGACACCTGTGCATGCGCTGGCGAAAGGACCGCGACTGTCACCGAAGCTGAGAGAGCGCCAATCGCGATGGCGACACAAGCAATAACCGCCACAGTCAAACACCGCAGGTGACGAATGACGGTTCTCATGATCACTCCAAAATTCCCTGCTTTGTCGCAGGTGAATGTCTGTTCAGCTTAACGCTCGAATCTCACACGCAACGCACACACTGAGACGACGCATTGCGGCGATCAAAGGGCGAGAATGCCAGCTCCGCCAGATTCGGTTCCGAACGCCAAAGTTTGGCCAGTGCTGTCCCAGCCAAGCGCGCTGACAGGTTGCTCGTCCGCCTGTCGCGCCAATATCAACGCATCATCATCGACGCGCACAAGCTTCACCGCTCCGTCGGCATATCCGACCGCAACAACCGGCTGGCGTGGATGACACGCGACGCTCGTTACACGTGACTCTGCGCGTGCCAGGATTTTCGGCTGCCGACCCATCGGGCCGTCCTTGCCGTCAAACGGCCAGAGGATGAGTTGCTCGGACCCCGATGTCGCCAGGAACTCTCCGTTTGCCGCCCAACTGAGCGAGCGCACGCGCGTCGAATAGCCGGACATGCGCATGTGCTTGGCATCGGCAATACGCCATCCATGAAGCGTCGGCTCCTGCATGGTGGTGATCAGAAACTTTCCATCAGGACTGATCGTCACTCCGAGATGCGAGCCCTTCCATTCCAGGAATTCCGGCTTGGCGCCGCTGGCGTTGGGAAACCACAGCGTGACCCCATTGTAGTGAGCAATTGCAAGGCGAAATCCTTTCGGTGCGAAGGCGAGACCGGCGACCGTCGACGGCGCATCGAGCGCGCGCAGTTCGCCCTTGCGCGTGCGTACATGCGCGGTCTTGCTTATCGACCACGCAACCGAGTCGTCAGGCCCAAGCGCAACGTGATCGACCCATCGTTTCTTTTCGTCCGACGCGAGTTCACGGTGCTCCCCGCCAGGACCCGTTTCGATCAATTTTCCGTCGTCGCCTCCGGATATGATGCGCTTTCCATCCGAGACACTATTGAGAATTGCGCCGGCATGAATGGCGACGCTCCGCTCGCCATCTTCGCCCGCGAAAAGCAGCGCCTCCTCCCCAAGTACGAAGACGGGCGTCGATCGGAGAAAGTGTACGCCAACGATCGGCGCGTCCACACTCACGGTACGGACGCGGTCAGCAAGCGAAGGAATCGGGATCTGCGTGTCGCTCACGTTAGGCGATGCAGCTTTCAAAGCCCTGACGAATTCTGTCCTCGGGAAGATTACGGCCGATGAAGACGACGCGGCTGTCGCGCTTTTCATCCGCGCGCCACGCCCGCTGATGGTCGCCGTCGAGAATCATGTGCACGCCCTGGAACACGAAGCGCTCGGGATCATCCTTGAACGAAAGAATTCCCTTGCACCGCAGAATGCTCGGACCATCCTTCGCGACCAAATCCTGAAGCCACGGAAGGAACTTGTCGGGATTGAGCGGCTTGTCTGTCCTCAACGAGACCGACTGCATCTCTTCATCGTGGTAGTGCTTCAGCCCGTTGCCGTGGTGATGGTGGTGATGATCGTGACCATGGTCGTGATCATGGTGATGGTCGTGCTCGTTGTGATGAACATCGGTCTCGAGGAACGAAGGCTCAATCTCGAGAATGCGATCGAGATCGAAGGCATTCCGGCCGAGGACTTCGCCAATATCGATCTTGGCGCGCTCCGTGCGGTGCAGCCGCGCATAAGGATTGAGTCCACGAATTCTTGCCTCGAGTGCGCTCAGCTCTTCCGGGGCTACCAGGTCGGTCTTGTTGATCAGGATGACATCGGCAAAGGCGATCTGGTTCTTTGCTTCCGGCGCGTCCTTGAGGCGATCCATCAACCATTTGGCGTCGGCAACGGTGACAACCGCATCCAATTTGGTCCGCGAACCAACCGCCTCGTCCATGAAGAATGTCTGCGCGACCGGCGCGGGGTCCGCGAGGCCGGTGGTTTCCACGATAATCGCGTCGAATTTCCCCTTGCGCCGCATCAGGCCATCGATGATCCGCACGAGGTCGCCGCGCACGGTGCAACAGATGCACCCATTATTCATCTCGAACACTTCTTCGTCGGCATTGACGACCAGCTCGTTGTCGATGCCGATCTCGCCGAACTCATTGACGATGACGGCGAATTTCTTGCCGTGCGGTTCGGACAGAATGCGGTTGAGCAGCGTAGTCTTGCCGGCACCGAGGTAGCCGGTGAGTACGGTAACCGGAATTTTCTCAATATTACTGGGGGTTGGCATTGAAGCGGGCACTCCGTTGACGGTCATATAGGCAATTTTGTGCCGAACCACAAAAGGGACCACCGGCATGGCGACTAGTCGCGATGCCCGCAAACCCTTGCCAGAACAGCCCCCGGGTCTTTCATCAACCCATTCCCTCGCCAGGCGACATATTGATCGGGCCGTATCAGTGCGAGATCGCAGTTATAAAGGTCACGTGTGTCCCTGTCGGCAACGTCCAGGACTTCGAGCGGCACCTGCCTGGCTAATGCCGCCTCCCTAATCCCGGAAGCGTCCGGAGGCCGGGGGCCAAAACGAAGCAAAGTGAAGCCCCGGCCAAGCCGGTCGAACAATGAGCTGCCCTGGCCCCGCCCCGCATCTAACCAGGCATGCGGTGCACGTCCGCCAGGCACACTGGTCGGACTATATGTCGTCAGGCTGTCGGCAGGTGGGGCACCGCTCTCAACGATCACCGGCGACCCGTCGTAGCGAGCGCCGAGCTGCACCCCGATCGAAGCAAACTGCTCGCCGAAGCCTGCAAATATGCTGCCAGCGGCAGCGCGCGCGGCTTCGCCGGCAGGCGTGCTGTGCTCGATTGCGGAGTCAATGTCGGTCTCGCCGATATTGGCTGTCAGACGGCGCGCTGCCTCTGTATTTCGCAACGCGATCGGCATGCGTTCGGCTTCATAAGACAGGAGGAGTTCACCACCGCCCCACCCTTGCAACGTGGCTGCGAGCTTCCAGGCGAGATTCGACGCATCGTCAATGCCCGTGTTCATGCCGAAGCCGCCGGTTGGCGTGAACAGATGCACGGCATCACCGGCGAGCAACGCGCGGCGATCGCAATAATGCTCGGCGACGAGCGCCATCCCTGCCGTCCAGGGTTCGTGCGCGATGATTTGTGTCTCGACTTCGAAACCGACACAGCGCCGCATGGCGTTGGCGACAATGGCATCCTCCGGCGGCTTGTCGGGCTGAGTGGCGCGTGTGCGGAAGAGAAACTCCTCTTTACCGTCGACCGCAATGAGGCTCGAGCGGATTTCAGGATTGACCGCCCAGTATTGCCAAGCACGCCGTGTCCCGAGAAATTTCTGGTAAAGCGCCGGCACGCGCACATAGGTGGAAAACATACGCCCGCCAAAATATTGCTGCTCCAGGCCTGACTTACCGCGAAACTTGATCCCGAGCGCGCGCCTGATCCCACTGCGACCGCCGTCGCATCCGACCAGATACGGAACGCGCCAAATTTCCTTCATGCCTTCCGAGCTGACCGCCGTCAGCTGAACGCCGTCCGTGTCCTGAGCAAATTGCCCAACCTCCCAGCCAAAACGCATGGCTATGTTGGGTCGCGTTTTGACATGTTCAAACAGGAAGCGCTCAACATGCATCTGGTTGGCGCGATGAATTGGCTCCGGAATTTGGTGGGTTTTTTCTGACGCCGCGACCTGCCGCCGGACCTCGTCCGTTGACGGCATGCGCAACCGGGCCAGTTCATTCGAGCCGAAGCGCGTGAAATAGGCGACATCGGTGGGATGATCAGACGGCAGCCCCAGATTGCGAATTTCGCCGACAATACCGAGCCGCCGAAAGTGCTCCATCGTGCGTGAGCTTTCGGTGCTGCCTTTCGGATGCCACCGCGTGGTCTCTTCCGTATTGAACAGCACCGACCGCACGCCGTGCCAGTCCAGGAACAGAGCCAGCATCATCCCGACTGGCCCACCTCCGACAATAGCAACGCTACTGGTGTTGACCTTGGGATCCGACATGCTTGCTTGGATTGATATGCGTTTCGGTCAGCTGCGCGAGCGCGCTACCGGGACCCGGAATAGGCTCGAGAAAACTGAACGGATCCATTTGTTGCCCGGTTCGCGATGAAACCGGTTGTGCCAGTATTGATAGATGTCGATTTTCGGCAGCTTGATTGGCGGCTTTACAATCTCAAGGTTGAGATCTTCGGCGAGCACGGTCGCAATGGACATTGGCAGCGTTGCGATCGCATTGGTGTGCTTGGCGATGACTGCCGCGGCGATGAAAGTCGGTACGCGACAGATGATGTTTTCCGGCCGAATGGCTGCCTCGATCGCGCGTTCGGCCAGTTTATGGGCGTGCCCAGTGCCAAGCGTTGACACGAGCACGTGATTTTCGGCAGCGAAATCGCGCAGCGACGGATTGCTGGACACGCGCGAGTGGCCGCGATTGACCACGCTGACATACTCCTCGACCCACAAGAATTGCCGCCGGATTCCTTTCATCAGGTTTGGAAAAGATCCCATGGCAAAATCAATCGTGCCGGTCTCCAGCCATGACTCGAGATGCTCGCCGTCAAGCTGAACCACGCGTAAACGCACGTTCGGGGCCTCAACCGTCACGCGGTTGAGCAACGGCGGCAGCAGCTTGATCACGCCGGCGTCGACGACACAGAACTGGAAGGTCCGCGTGGAGACGCGTGGGTCGAATGCCACGTGCTCACCGCGTAGCGCGCGCATTTTTTCGAGCACGTCCCCCACTGGCTCGGTTAGCGCAAGCGCCTTCGGCGTCGGCTCCATCCGGTGCGAGACGCGCACGAACAGTGGGTCGTCGAAGTAGCGGCGCAGTCGGGCGAGCGTCTTGCTCAGCGCCGGCTGTGTAACGTCGAGGACCTTGGCGGCCCGGGTCAGGCTCCGCTCACGCAAGAGCACGTCCAACACGCGTAAATGCTGGAGATCGAGCTCCGCAGAATAACTAGTTGGAATGTAATTTATATCCATAGATTGATAGTATATGCGGCGGCCCCGCCCTAGGCTAGCGGCAACGATGGGCGAGCCGGCGCAAAGGCGTTGGACCCGCCCGCAGGGGAAACGCTGCCATGCTGCCGACCGCGCCGCAGGATCGTGGGCCCGACCGATTGACGCATTGCGTCCCTTCGACCGAATTTCGCAACGCGCTTTCGAAACTCGCGACCGCCGTCTCCGTTGTCACGACCGCCGGCCCCGCAGGCGCGGCGGGCGTAACGTGCTCCGCCGTCTGCGCGTTGAGCGATGATCCGGCGATGGTGCTTGTCTGTGTGCATGGCAAAAGCGCGACCAATGCCGCCATCAAGAAAAACGGGATCCTATGTATAAATTGCCTGCAGGCGGACCAAAGTGAGTTGTCCCAGGCTTTCGCCGGGATCGGCGCGATCCCAATGGGTGAGCGCTTCACACTGGGCGCGTGGGACGCGCTGGTGACGGGCGCGCCGCGCTGCAAGGACGCGTTGATTGCGCTCGACTGCGAAGTCGCTGAAGTACGCGACATCGGGACGCACAGCGTGTTCGTCGCAAAAGTTCTGGCAACGTCAGAAGCTGAACGAGGCGAGCCCCTGCTCTATCAGCGGCGCGCCTATGTGACGACGTGCGCATTGTAATGAATTGAGACCCTGATCTGGAGATCGTCATGCTGCGAACGGGCGAGCACTATCTCAAGTCGTTGAACGACGGGCGTACCGTCTGGGTCGGAAACACCAAGATCGACAACGTAGCAATGCATCCGCTTACGCGAGACTACGCTCTGCGCACCGCGGAATTTTTCGATCTGCACCAGCGTCCCGAGCTGCAGGACCAACTTACGTTCCTGGATAAAAGTGGCGAGCGGCGCTCGATGATGTGGTTCCTTCATCGCAGCAAGGAAGAGCTGGTCCGCAAGCGTCGCTACCACGAATTCATCATGCGGCACTTCGTGGCAGCGTCGATGCCGCGCACGCCGGACTCACAGAATTACATGTTGGTTACATATATTGACGATCCCGATCCGTGGGAGAAGGCGTCGATCGGTGCTGAAGGCCGCGGTCTCGCCGACAATATCCGCAATTTCTGGCAATACGCGATGGACCACGACCTGGTCGTGGCGCCGCACTTCGTCGATCCGCAGGCTGACCGCTCGGACCCCAATGCACACGCAACGTCGCCTGCATTACGCATCGTGTCGACCAACGACGAAGGCATCGTGGTCAATGGCGTCAAGGCCATCGGCACTGCTTCGGCATTCGGCGACTACCTGCACCTCGGTGTCTTTTTCCGCCCCGGCGCCAAGGGCGACCAGATTATCTACGGCGTGTGCCCGGCGAACTTGAAGGGCATCACCATCGTCTGCCGCGAAAGCGTCGTTGCGACCGACCCGGTCGAGCACCCGCTCGCGTCGCAGGGCGACGAGCTCGATGCGACTGTGATGTTCGACAATGTGCTGATCCCCTGGAAATACGTCTTCCACATCGGCAACCCCGACCATGCCAAGCTGTATCCGCAACGTGTCTTCGACTGGGGACATTATTACGCGCTGTTCAGGCAGGCGGTGCGCGCCGAATTGCTGGCCGGCCTTGCGATTCTCATGTGCGAGCATCTCGGCACGGCGAAAATCGAGGCGGTGCAGGCCCGGCTCGCGCGCATCATCGGCTTCCAGCAATCCACCTATGCCCACGTGCTCGCGGCAGAGGACCAAGGTTTCTATACGCCGGGCGGCCTCTACAAGCCCGACATCCAGCTATTCAACTGGGGCCGCGTCTATTTCCTGCAGAACCTCGGACCGATGGTGGATGAGTTGATCGACCTGTGCGGCCGCAGCGCGATCATGTTCCCGACCGAGAAGCAGTGGGAAAACGCGGCCATGCGGCCGTGGTTCGAGAAGCTGAACAAGGGCGCAACGGGTGAAGCCTACGACCGGATCAAAATCGCCCGCGTCATTCGCGACCTCTATCTCACCGACTGGGGCAGCCGTCTGTTCATGTTCGAGAATTTCAACGGGACACCACTGCAGACGCTGCTTTCTCTGACCATGAAACGTGCGGAATTCACCGGCTCCGGCCCTTTTGCCGAATTCGCGCGAAAAGTCGTGGGAATCGAGGCCAAGAAAGACCAGATAACCGAATACAGAACCGTCGCGGACTATGCGAAGGCGCAGGATTCCGCGCGAGGATCCAAACCCGCCGTACAGGCAGCCGAATAACGCAAGCACACGAAGGAACGACAATGGCAAAACAACGCATCAGCTACGTACCGCTTGAAAAGATGACGCCGAAGATGCGGCAGGAGATGGAGCGCTGCCAGCGCGAAGGCACGCCGCGTCCGGAAAGCTCCGCCATCCGCGCTCATGTCGAAGCATGTTTCTGGTTCTTCGCCGACTCCTGGAACAACATCTTCCGCAACGGCGTCCTGGATCATGCGATCAAGGAGCTTTGCCGGTTGTACGTGTCGCGTTCGGTGCAATGCGAGTATTGCGGCAACCAGCGTTCGGTGAAATCGACTTCGAGCGGCGCGCTGATTGAAGATCATGTGCTCCACCTGCTCAATTTCGAGAAATCGAAGCTCTACAATGAGCGCCAGAAGGCCGCGCTTGCTTACGCCGAGGCAATCACCTGGCATCTGAACTCCGATGACGCCTTTTGGGACCGGTTGCACCGGAACTTCACCGAGCCCGAACTGGTCGAGCTTGGCTGCATGATCGGATTGACGCTCGGCCAGCAGAGCTGGCTGCGCCTGCTTAATATCGACCATCACGAAGTGCTGGCCGGCACCTCCGCTTCGATGGCGCCCGGCTACGAGGACGCAAATAAGCTCAAGGATTCTAAGTCGTCTGCGGACTATTGGGCAAAACAGAAGTCGGGTGACACAACGCGCGTCGCATGACGCGGCCTTGTTGAACCCTGAAATCGAACACTGAGAACCGGAGGCGTGCTCACTTAAGACTTGAAGACAAAATGCACGCGCGCACCAAGCGCGCGGCAGTATCGGGGAGGACAACATGAACATGAATAGCCGACGGCTGCTTGCTGTTGCATTCGGCCTCACCTTGGCGTGCGCGGTGGACGCCGGGGGGCCAAAAGCCTTCGCGAAGGAACTCAAGCTGGCGACATTCCTTCCGCCGACACATCGCATCGTAAAACTTTACGAAGATGTCGCGAAGGAAATCGCCGAAGACAGCAAGGGCGATTTGACGATCAAGGTCTATGCTGGCGGAACGCTCGGCGCGGGCCCCTTCCAGCAATACAAGCGCGCGGTCGAAGGCGTCGCTGACATCGCGGACATCTGCCACGCATTCCATGCCAAGGTATTTGCCCGCACGATGTTGACCGTTCTGCCTGGCGCGTCGACTTCAGCGAGCGATGCCACTACACGGTTGTGGAACGTCGCGCCGATGCTGGCCGACGACTACAAAGAGGTTCACAACGTCTACATGTATTCCGTGTCGCAGGCGGTGCTTACCTCGCGCGACAAACCGATCCGCAATATCGCCGATCTCAAGGGTGCGAAGGTTCTTACACCTGGCGCGGCTTTCGCGCCCATCGTCGGCGCCTGGGGTGCGTCACCGGTACCGATGGACCTCAACGAAATGTTCAACGCCCTGTCGACCGGCGTGGTCGACATGGTCGCCCTGCCCGCAACATCGCTCACTCCGCCGTTCCGGCTCGCCGAGATCGCGAAATATACGAGCCGCGGCCTGTCGGGACTGTTCAATCCCTGCGGAGCAATCATGAACAAGGATAGCTACGCTGCATTGAGCCCTTCGCAAAAGACGGTTTTCGACAAACATACCGGCAAGGCGCTCGCGATGCGCGCCGCCAAGATCTTCGACGACTGGGAAGCGGAGTCGCTCAAGTTCGCCAAGGACGCAAACAAGCTTGAAGTGATCGAACTGGGGCCCGACGTTCGCAAGGCTCTCTTCGATGCGGCCAAACCTGCCGTCAACAAGATTCTCGCCGATATGAAGAAGGACGGCGTGACAAATGCCAGCGAGGTTTACGCCGCGCTCAACAAATAAGCGGCGTCCACGAAGAGGCATTTGCATGATCGAGGCCATCGATGCTGGAGTTCATCGATAGAGTAACGCGTATCGTCGCGCTCTATTGCGGAGGTGTCGTCCTCGCGGCGTTGATGACGGTCATTATTATCGACGTTACGGGGCGCTATCTGCTCAATTGGCCGCTGTTTGGCGCGCTCGATCTGTCGACAGTGCTGCTTGTTCTCGTGGTTGCTTGTGCCATCGGTTATGGCGGGCGCACCGGCGCGCATGTCACCGCCGACATGGTGTCGACTCTGGTCGGTCCACGCTTCGAATTTTATTCAGGCGTTGCCGTCAAGATCGCCGCCACGGCGATCGTGAGCGTGTGGTCATGGCGTCTGTTCGTGACCGGCAGTGTCGCTCGGCGGCTGGGCGAAAGCACCCAACTTCTCAATATTCCGTTCGAACCGGTCTATAAGGCCCTCTCTTTCGGCGTCGGCATTTACGCCTTGGTGCTGGCGATCGAAACCATCGTGCTGATCCGTACCGGAAAAGTGCCGCTCCTGCTCGACGAAAGCCGCGCGATGCGGAGCGACAACGAATGACCAACACTGAAATCGGCCTGATCGGGCTGGGGGCTCTGTTCGTCCTGTTCATCCTGCGCATGCCGGTCGGGTTGACGATGCTGATCGTCGGCGTCTTGGGCAACGCCGCAATCACGGGCTGGTCGCACGCGTTGCCGTCGCTCAGTTCCGAAACATTCGCGATCGCAACGTTCTATCAGCTTGTTGTTATTCCGATGTTTGTCCTCATGGGCAATATCGCGGGCGCGTCGGGCATGGGACGCGACCTTTATAACGCCGCCTATGCATGGGTCGGCCATATACGTGGCGGGCTGGCCTCCGCGACGATCATTGCCTGCGCGTGCTTTGCCTCGCTCTGCGGCTCGGCCGCAGCCTCGGCAGTGACGATGGGGCGCGTGGCGCTCCCGGAGATGAAGCGCTTCAAATATGACGATGCGCTGGCAACCGGAACGGTGGCGTCCGGTGGCACGCTTGGTTTCATATTTCCGCCGAGCGCCGGCATGGTGATCTACGCCGTGCTGACCGAGCAGGCACTCGGCAGACTTTTCCTGGCAGGCGTCATCCCCGGCATCATACTCACGCTCTTCTTTCTCATCGTCATCCGCATCATCACGGGACGACGGCTGGAAGCCGGGCCGCCCGGCCCGCGCGCAACCACCTCCGAACGGGTCGCCACACTCAAACAGGCGTCCGGCATCATCATCATCATCGTGATGACGATCGGCGGCATGTATGCCGGCCTGTTCACGCCGATCGAGGCGTCCGGCTTCGGCGCCGGCTTCACGATGGTTCTTGCCTTGCTGCGCCGGCGGCTCAACTGGCCGGTCTTGCGCGCCGTGGTGCTGCAGACAATGCGAACCAGCGCCACGATTTTCCTGATCCTAATGGGCGCCTATGTGTTCATTCCGTTCATGACGCTGTCGCAGCTGCCGGAAATTCTGGTCAAATTTCTGCTGAGCTTCGACTTCAACACGACCGTCGTCCTGATCATCATCATTACGATGTATCTCCTGCTCGGGACCTTCATGGAAGATTTCTCCATGCTGATCCTGACGCTGCCGGTGGTGATGCCGGTGCTCAAGACGCTCGGAGTCGATCTGATCTGGTTTGGCGTGATCGCCGTGCTGATCATCCAGATGGGAATTCTGAGCCCACCAGTGGGGCTCGCCGTCTTTATCGTCAAAGGCATCGTGCCGGACGTGCCGATGTACACGATCTTTCGGGGCATCTGGCCCTTTTGGTACGCAATGGGCGCGCTGATTATCCTGCTGCTGATTTTCCCGCAGCTTGCACTGTTCCTGCCGAACACGATGTTCGGCAACTGAAAGCAGAAACACAGGGGAGACGACCATGCATGGGCTTTATCCAAACGACGCCTCGATCTACGACAGCATCGGGCGCCTGCTGATTGTCGCGTTCTTCGTCATTGTCTGGGTGCGCAACCTGTCGAGCCATCACATCGAGGACCACGTCAAGCGCCTCACGTTCTTCAAGGCGCCGCTGCCGCGCCTGACCTTCTGGGCCGGCATGGCGCTGGATGCGGTCGGCTGCGCCCTGCTGTTGATCAATTGGCACCCCGCGATTGGCGCTCTCTGCCTGATCGTCTTCACGGTTCTCGCCTCGCTGCTGCTCTTGCGCTTTTGGGAAATGGACGATCCGATGAAGCGGACCGGCATGCAGAACGGCTTTCGTGCTAATATCGGCGTCACCGGCGGCCTGCTGCTGTTGCTTCAGAACGTAATGTAGGCCGTCGCATGAACGGAAAAACGAAGTCGCAGCGGCTTGACCCGCTACCGCCCGAGACGACCCCGGAGATGAAGGAGGAATTCGATTCCTTCTTCAAGACGCTGGGATTCGTGCCCAACAGCGTTCTCACGATGCAGCGCAAGCCCAAGCTTGCGAAGGCTTTCGTGCAGATACAGCGCGCGATCTGGGATCCGGACAGCAAGGTCGACCGCGGGTTCAAGCGTCTGGTGGCGCATGCGGCAAGCCGAACCGCAAATGATCCCTACAGCATGGCGCATACCGCAAGCGGCGCGATCCACTTCGGCATAGATCCGGCCAAGCTCGCTGCCGTTCGCGACTACAGGAAGAGCCCGTTGTTCAACGATGCGGAGCGCGTGGCGCTGGATCTTGCGGTATCAGCCAGCGCGACACCTAACGCAGTGACGGAGCAGACATTTTCCGAGCTGCGCCGGCACTGGAGCGAGGAACAGATCGTCGAGCTTGTCGGCGTTATCGCGGTCGCCGGCTTTCTGTCACGGTGGAACGTGACGATGGCGACCCCAATCGAGCCGGAGCCGAACGACATCGCGGAGAAATATCTCGTTCCATTCGGTTGGAGCGCGGGAGAGCACAAGCGCGGCTGACTTCGGTGACCGGTCTAGGACCGCGGCTTCAATCGTCGCTCCGGGAATTCTTCCAGTGCGATTGCCCTTCTGTCGTAAAATCCGCGATCGCCGCACTTTGGGCAGCGCAAAGAAACTTCGTCCGCCAGTGCAGTCAACTTTTGAATAGGAATGGCCGCCGAGCATTTGTGGCACGTAACTATGCCGCGCTGGTAAATGGACTTCCTATGCCGCAGCGGTACTGCCATTGGAGTCCTTCGGTAGCGTAGAAACAGTTGCATGACCGTTAAAGCGGTCGCGCCAGTTTTCGGAGATGGGCTAGCCAATTCCGTCCCTGACGTTATTCTTGGCGTTCCGGTACGGTATCGCTCAACCATCCGAGAGCGGAACTCATGAACTATTCGACCAACTTCCCGTCGATCACGGACCAGGTGTCTGCGCAGGAGTGGCAGGCGCGGCTTGATCTCGCGGCCTGCTACCGCCTTATCGACGCCTACGGAATGACCGATCTCATCTACAACCACATCACGGCGCGCGTTCCGGGTGAGGAGGATGTGCTGCTGATCAATCTCTATGGCCTGCTCTACAAGGAAATCACGGCCTCCAGCCTCGCGAAGGTCCATGTCGATGGCGAGATCATCTGGAAGCCAGACACGGACTACGACATCAACAAGTCCGGCTACGTGATTCACGGCGCCATTCACAAGGCGCGGCCCGACGTGGCCTGTGTCTTGCACACCCATACGCGCGCCGGAATGGCGGTCGCGGCCATGAAGTGCGGACTGTTGCCGCTGTCGCAAACCGCTATCCGTTTTGTCGGACACGTCGGCTATCACGAATACGAAGGTCCGGCAGTCGAACTCGACGAGCGCGAGCGCCTGGTTCGTGACCTGGGCCCGCACGAGGCCTTGATCATGCGCAATCACGGCCTGCTGACCTGCGGCGCCACCGTGCAACAGGCATTCAACACGATGTATCAGCTGGAATTGTCGTGCCGCTCGCAGGTCGATGCGATGGCCGCACGCACCGAACTCACAATGCCCGGCGAGAACGTCCTGGCGCACACTGCACACATGTATCAGCCGGGCACGCGACGGCCTTATGGCGTTCTGGAATGGCCGGCCATGCTGCGCCGCCTCGATGCGGAGCAGAAGAACACCGACTATCCGCCCTATTGGCACTGAAGAACGACCGGGGGAAAGATGCTGAAATTTCTGTCACGACTGCTTGCGGCCAGCGCGCTTCTCTTGCCTCTCGTGCCAAACGTCTTTGCCGACGATTACCCGAACCGCCCGGTGCGACTGATCGTTCCGTTCCCGCCCGGCGGCAGCAACGATGTCGTGGCGCGGCTCGTCGCGCAGCAACTCAGCAACCAGCTGGGCCAACAGGTATTCGTGGACAATCGCGGTGGTGCCGGCGGTGTGATCGGCACCGAGGCTTGCGCGACCGCTGCGCCGGACGGATACACACTCTGCATCATTTCGATTGCGCATGCGGTCAATCCCGCGTTGCACAAGCTCAACTACGATCCGATCAAGTCGTTTACGCCGATTTCGATTTTCGCGACTGGACCAAATGTGCTGGCGATCAACCCGACGCTCCCGGTGAGCTCCGTCAAGGAGCTGGTTGCTCTCGCCAAGCAGAAGCCAGGTGAACTCAATTACGCGTCGGCCGGCGTCGGCAGCTTCCAACACCTCGGCGGCGAGCTGTTCAAGCTCACCGCCGGCGTCAACATCGTGCATGTGCCCTACAAAGGCGGCGGCCCGGCCATGCAGGACGTGATCAGCGGGCACGTGAAGATCATGTTCTCGTCGCTGATCCAGACCACGCCCTTTATCAAGTCCGGCCAGCTGAAAGCGCTGGGCACGGGCGGCGCGAAGCGTACCTCGGTTCTGCCCGATGTACCGACAATCTCTGAGGCAGGCGTTCCAGGCTACGTCGCGGACAACTGGTGGGGACTTGCCGCTCCCGCCGGACTCCCTGACCCTTTGCTCGACAGGCTCTACAAAGCGAGCCAGGCGTCGCTGAAAGCTCCTGAATTGCAGGCTGCATTCGAGCGCGAAGGCGCAGCCACAGTTACCATGACGACGGCCGAATTCGGCGACTACATCAAGTCCGAAATCGCCAAATGGGGCCGCGTGGTCAAAGAAGGCAATATCACCGCGCAGTAGAGCGTTAAGGCCCACTTAACCGTGCACGAAACACGCGTCGCCGCGTGCTGCGAAGGGGCGGTGCGGAACCTTTAATCGCTGTCCTTCTGCGGCTTCGCCAATTTTACCTTAGCTTTACGGGCCACCGATAAGGTGCCTGCGTCCGTTTGGGGGCGGCCCAGGCGCTCATTGGAAGGCGGCGGGAAGAAATCCCGCCCAAGACAAGAATGTCGCAGACTTCCTCCGTCATTGAAGAGCTCGAGGACGTCCTCGCCGCGGGCTCGAGCGATCGTCGCACCGAAATTCTCAGGCGGGTAACCGACCTTTTTCTCGGTAACGCGGAAAACTTCAATCACGAGCAAGTCGGCGTATTTGATGACGTGCTCGCTCACCTCATCCATCAGGTTGAGACCGACGCACTTGCCGAGCTTGGCAACAGGCTCGCACCGATCGGCAATGCGCCAAGCGGCATTATCCGTACTTTGTCGCGCCACGATGAAATCAGCGTCGCCGGTCCGGTCCTGGCGCAGTCGCCACAGCTGACCGATGGCGACCTTGTCGAGATCGCCAAACAGAAAGGCCAGGGACACCTGGGTGCGATTTCTGAGCGCAAGCGTCTTGTCGCGGCAGTCACTGACATTCTCATCCAGCGCGGAGATACGACCGTCGTCCGTAAGCTGTCGCAGAACCAAGGTGCGAATTTTTCAGATCGCGGATACGAGACGCTTGCGACGCGTGCGGAGACCGACGAACAGCTCGCCGAAAACCTCGGCGTCCGCCTGGACATGCCTCCGCAGCTGCTTCAGAGCTTGATGACAAAAGCGACAGAGGCGGTGCGGACGCGATTGCTCTCGGTTGTGGCGCTGGAAGATCAGGCCGCAATTCAGCAGGTCTTGGCGTCGGTGTCCGACAAGGTTCTGCGAAAGGCCGCGGCGCCCCGGGATTTCAGCCGTGCAATAGCGGTGATCGACAGGCTGCAGGAACAACGCGTCCTCAACGAAACCGCCATCTCCGGTTTCGCCCGTGACGGCAAATATGAGGAGATGGTGGCCGGGCTCGCGCGCGTCTGCGCGGCGCCGGTTGAGCTGATCGAAAAGCTGATGCAGAACCCGCGCTATGACGGAGTCCTGGTCGCCTGCAAGGCCGCCGAGTTTCGATGGCCAACCCTCAATGCGATCCTCAAAGCTCGCTTCGCTCCTTATGAAATGCCGGCCAATGACCTCATCCAGGTGCGCGCCGATTTCATCAAGCTCTCAGTCGCCACAGCGCGCCGTATGTTCCGGTTCTGGATGGTCCGGGGCGTGGCCAAAGCCGAAGCCTGACCTCTTCATTTCGTGAGTCGCCCAACTGCGGTCCCTGGCTTGCAGCTGAAATGTTATAATGTTACATTCTCCTGCGTTTGGTCAGAACTTCATATTTTCCATGAGCAAAGCCGTATTCGCGCTCGCGCTTCTTCTTGCGCTCCCCGTAGCGCAGACAGCGCCAGGCTGCGCGGCCGAAAATGAAATTTCCGTCGTGGCCGCAGAGAACTTCTACGGGGATATTGCGCGCCAGATCGGCGGCGACCGCGTTTCGGTCGTCAGCATCATGAACAACCCCGATCAGGACCCGCATCTGTTCGAGACCACGCCTGGCATCGTGCGCCAGATCGCGGCCGCGCAGATCGTGATCCTCAATGGCGCCAATTACGACTCCTGGATGGACAAGCTGCTGGCCGCAGGGCCACGGCGTGACCGGATCGTTGTCAATGCGGCACAGCTTATCAAGTACAAGGTCGGGGATAATCCGCACCTCTGGTACGACCCAGTGACAATGCCGGCAGTGGCTGTCGCCATCGCCGATGCGCTTGTGAAGGCTGACAGCGCGCAAGCGGCGGAGTACGGCGCGCGGCTCAAGACTACGGTCGCAGCACTCGACCAGATCACACAGCGGGTCGCGCAGTTGAAGGCGAAACACGGCGGAACGCCGGTCACGGCGACCGAGCCGGTATTCGGCCTCATGGCGCGCGCGCTGGGACTGACCATGCGCAACGAGCGTTTTCAGCTGGCGATGATGAACGACACCGAACCGAGCGCGCGCGACATTGCCGCATTCGAAAGCGACCTCAAGGAGCGCAAAGTCAGGCTACTGATCTACAATAGCCAGGTGTCGGAGAAATTGACCGAACGGCTGCGTGACATTGCCAAGCGGGCAAAGGTTCCGGTGCTCGGCGTCACCGAGACGATGCCGGCGAAAGTTAATTTCCAGGAATGGCTCCTAGGTGAGCTCAACAATCTCGACAAGGCATTGAGCGGGCCAAATTCGTGAGCGCCGTCGTTTTCGAGCATGTGACGCTTCAGCTCGGCGGCCGCGCGGTGCTGTCGGACGTCAGTTTCGCCATTGAAGCAGGAGAGTTTATCGGTGTGCTTGGGCCAAACGGGGCCGGCAAGACCACGTTGATGCGAGCAATCCTCGGGCTGCTGCCGCCAGCCGCCGGCCGGATAAAGGTATTCGGACACGCGCCGGAATGTGGAAATCCGACGATCGGATATCTCCCGCAATTGCGCACGGTATTGCCGGATCTTCGCATCCGCGGACGGGACGTCATTGCAGGCTCCCTGAACGGCGAACGCTGGGGTCTCGCTCTCAACCGCCGTCGCGATCGGCTCATGGTTGAAGAGACACTCGAGGCGGTTGGCGCGCGTGAGCTTGCCGACCGTCCGCTCGCCGAAATGTCGGGGGGCGAGCGGCAGCGACTATTGCTCGCACAGGCGCTGATCGGATCGCCGAGGCTTCTGCTGCTCGACGAGCCGCTGATCAGCCTCGACGCCCGGCGCCAGGAAATCGCGATCGATGTCGTGCGAAGAGTCTGCCGCGAGCGAAAGATCACCGTTCTGTTCAGTGCGCACGAGCTCAACCAGCTTCTCGGAACGCTCGACCGCGTGCTCTATCTGGGCAATAGCCATGCCGTGCTCGGCTCGGTCGAAGAAGTGGTCACAGCCCCGATACTGTCGAAGCTTTTCGGCACCGATATTCAGGTCCTCCGCGCCGAGGGGCATATCTTCGTGATGTCGCGGGGGCTGGATGTCGAGCGTACCGACCATCTCCATGATCACGGCCATGATCATAGCCATGAGCACGGCCACCACCATCACTGACATGTTTGCCTACGACTTCATGATCAATGCCTTCGCTGCGGCCGGCATCGCCGCCATGGTCTCCGGCATCGTCGGCTATTTCCTGGTGATGCGCGGACAGACATTTGCCGGCCATGCGCTCTCGCATATCGGCTTTGCCGGCGCGACCGGCGCCGGCCTTATCGGTCTTGCGCCGCTATGGGGCCTTATCGCATTCACCCTTGCCGCCGGAGTCATCATGGGCGCCTTGAGCGAGCGGATCAGCAACCGCGATGTCGCGATCGGCGTTATTCTTGCGCTCGCCCTGGGATTTGGCCTGCTGTTCCTGCACTACCACACGTCATTTGCGACGCAGGCAACGGCGCTGCTGTTCGGCAACGTGCTCGCGGTAGACCACGAGATGATCGCAACGCTCGCATTACTTGGGGCGGTCACGCTTGCCGCGCTCGCTTTCATTATGCGGCCTTTGGTTTTCTCGAGCCTGCAGCCGGAGTTGGCGGAGGCCAAGGGCGTGCCTCTTCGCGTCGTCTCCGTCGCCTTCCTCGCCATCGTCGCTTTGACTGTGTCGGTCTGCGCCCAGATCGTCGGCGTATTGCTTGTCTTCACCCTGATGGTCGGACCCCCAGCCGCGGCGCAACGCATAACGACGGGCCTTTGGAGCGGGCTGTTCGCGTCGGCGGCCCTCGCAATGGGCGAAGCCTGGCTCGGCCTGACGATCGCTTTTTACACCGACTGGCCGGTGAGCTTCTGCATTGCCTGCCTCAGCGCCCTCGCCTACTTCGTCTGTATCGCGCTCCCAAAACGAACAAGGCCGGCGCAAATAGCGCCGGCCTTGTAACCCGGCAACGCGCAGGCGTTACATTTTTACGCCATGCTCGGTCATGTACTTCACCGCGCCCGGATGCCACGGGATCGGCGAATAGGATTTGACCTGGTTTTCGAGCGTGAAGTTCTTGGCCTCGCCATGCACCGCGACGAGGTCCGCCTTCTTGTCGAAGATCGTCTTGACGATGTTGTAGGCGTCTTGATCCGACATCTTGGCGTTCGAGACCAGGATATTCCACACGACGGTGTTCTTGTTGTCCGTCGTCTGCCCGGGGTAAGTGCCCGCTTTGATGGTGCTCCCGGCATAGAGGTCGCCGTACTTGGCGTTCATCTTCGCGGCAAGATCGGCGTGATCGATGAGCTTCAGCTTCACGCCGGGCGTGGCGCCAAGGTCAGTCACCGCCGATGTCGGCAGACCGCCGACCCAGAAGAACGCATCGATCTTGTGGTCCTTGAGTGCGTTCACCGACTCGGCCACACCGAGCCGCTCGCGTTTCATGTCCTTGTCCTTGTCGAGTCCGGCCGCCTCGATCACCCGGAAGGCCATCACCTCGGTGGCACTGCCGCCCGAACCGGTGGAGACGCGCTTGCCCTTGAGATCGGCCATCTTCTCGATGCCCATCCCTTCGATCGTCACCACGTGCATCTGGTTCGGATAAAGCACCATCAACGTGCGGACCGGAACCTCGGTGCCCTTGAACTTGTCCTGTCCTTTGTAGGCATCGAGCGCCGCATCCACCATCGAGAACGCAACTTCGCTGCGCCCGGCATTAATCAGCTTGAGATTGTCGACCGAGCCGCCGGTGACTTCCGCGGTCGCCTGAATCCCCGGCAAGGTTTTCGACAACACGTTGGCGAGACCGCCGCCGAGCGGATAATAGACGCCACCGGTGCCGCCGGTTGCGATCGAGATCGCGCGCTGCTGCGCGAACACCGTTCCGGCGGCTACCGTTGTCGCCAGCGCCAAAGCCGCCAGCCCGAGTCTATGCCGCCTGCTCTTTTCACGTTTCGACATTCGTTTTCTCCCTTGGCTTTTCTGTTTCTTGTCCACCTTATGCCGCAAGTCTCGCTGGAACGAATTTCTGTTTCAATAGGAGCACCGCCGCCAAAGCGAGACCAAACGGCGCAGGATATGGAACATCGAGGCCGGTCAAGGTCTCGGCCAGGCCCTCCAGCAGGCTCGGGAACACCAGCAACAGGCCCGCCAGCATCCATAACCACCGCTCAGGCTGAGTATTCCGCCGCAACGCCCAATTTTGCGCGGCCGCCGCAAGCGCGCCCAGGCCGATGGCGGTTTTCAGCGTGACCCAAACGATGTCGTAGACCGAACCATCCTTTGGAATCTTCATCAGTAATCCAACACCCTGCGGATCGAGCACAAAGACAAATGGCACCAGAAACGCCGGCAAGGTGTATTTCCACGCCTGCATGGTGGTGATGTAAGGGTCACCGCCGGTGATTGCTGCCGCCGCGAAGGGCGACAACGCGGTCGGCGGCGATACTTCCGAGAGCACCGCGTAATAGAAAATGAACATGTGCGCGGCGAAGTCCGGCACGCCGAGTTTCGTGAGAGCCGGCGCCGCGATGACCGCGCAGATGATGTACGACGCAGTCACCGGCACCGCGAGGCCGATGATCCAGACGACCAGCGATGTATAGATCGCCGTCAGTAGCAGGCTGCCGCCGGCAAAATCGATCACGATCGAGGAGAACTTCAGACCAAGGCCCGTCAGCGTGACAATGCCGACGATGATGCCCGCGGCTGCGCAGGTCGTCGCCGCGCTGAGCACCCCGATCGAGCCATCCGCCATTGCGGCCGTCAGCTTCTTGGACGACGGCACCCACTGCTGTCCGCTCGGGGTGAGACCGATGAAAGCAAGTACGCCGATCAGAACCAAAATCGACAGGGCGAAATATGACTCAAACTCGACGGAGAACGGTGTCCCGCCGATCGGTGTGATCGTGAACAGCGCCGCGGCGCCCGCACCGATCACGAGAATCGCGATCAGTAGTTTGCGCGGGCCAAGAGCAGTGTCCGGCGCAAGCGCACTCATCGCGAAGGCGAGAACTGTCGCGTAAAACACCGACAGCATCGGCGAATAGCCGATGATCATGAAGACCACGACCGCGATCAACGAGACAAAATGGAAGCCGTAACGCTTCGTCATTTCCCACACGGTCATCTCGGCCTTGAACACCACCTCGTGCGCGCCGAAACGCAGTGAATCGAGTTCGACCATGAACAGCAGCGACAGGTAGTAAAGGCAGGTCGGGATGGTCGCCATCCAGATCACGTCGAGATAACTGATCTTGAGAAACTCGGCGATCAGGAATGCGGCCGCGCCGAGCACGGGCGGTGAAATGATCGCGCCGAGCCCACCGGCCGCGAGCAAGCCGCCGGCGGCATTCTTCTCGAAACCCGCTTTCGCAAGCATCGGATAGGCGACGGTACCAATCATCACCGTCGTTGCGACACCTGAACCGGACGGACCACCCAGCAGAAATGACGATGCCACGACCGCGCGGCCGGCGCTCGACGGCTTGCCGCCCATGACCGCAAGCGAGAAATCGATGAAGAACTTTCCGGCACCTGAGTGCTGCAGGACCGCACCATAGATCGTGAACATGATGATCAGCGTCGCCGACACGTCGATCGGAACGCCGAAGATGCCTTCCAGCGTGATGAACAGGTGGCCGACCAGCCGCGAAATGTCATAGCCACGATGAGTCCAAGGCGGCGGCAGATCAGGACCGAAATAGGCGTAGAGAATGAAGCACACTGCCACGAGCGGCATGATCCATCCGGTCGTGCGCCGCGCCGCTTCCAGCACCAGCACGATGAAGATGGCGCCGAGGATCACGTCCCATTTTTCCGGCACGGCGGCGCGGTCGGTGAAATCATCACCCTGCGCGAGCGCGTAGATGATGGTGGCAATTCCGAGGAGCGGAGGGATGACGTCGAACCACTGGATGCGGTTGCGGAAGCGCGCGGAGAGCGGAAACAACAGAAAACTCAGCAGCAGCACAAAGGCGACGTGGGTGTAGCGGAGCGGGATTGTCGGCACGATGTCGTAGGCGGCGTACAGATGGAACAGCGACATCGCGACCGCGATTCCTGTCACGACGATGCCGACCCAGCCCGAAAGCCGGTTGGCGGCGCCTTCTTCCTGCTGAACGTATTCTTCGGCCTTGCGCAGTTGCTCTTCGGAAATAACTTCCGAGCCCGCGCCCGCCCTCGCGTCTTCCGCCATCGTCCCCTCGCCTGGCAGCGGTGTCACCCCGCCTTCGGACGGCACGCTAGCACGGGCAAAAGCGAGGGAATACCTGCGGAAAATGCCACCTTTGGCGCAGTCAGGGCCGCCCCAGCAGGATGGCGAGTCCGGCGGCCAGGAAAGGCAGCGGCAGTGACACCAGCGCGCGCAGCCAGACCACGCGCGGCGGCATCATCGGCACTTCCCAGATCACCAAACGGTGGATCGCGTAAAGAGCCCAGGCGGTCGAATAGGCGATCACCTGCGGCGCGCCGGCTCCGCTCTTGAGCGCCGCTGCGCCAATCGAGAAGCCAACGACCGGACCACCGGGCGTAAGCGCGCCGCCAAGCGTTGCAATTGCCACGCCCAACAGGCCCGACTCCGGACCGAGCCAAGGCGCGATCCATTCGTTCGGCAGCGCTTCTGCGACGAAGCCCGAGCCGATCACCCCGACGCCGATGCGCGGCAGCAACAGGATGAACTCCATTACGCCGGCGCGCGCGCCGTCATTCAGCAAAACGCGTCCGCGCGTTGCGGCAATGACGGCCAGAACGCCGACGACCAGCCACAGCAGGATGTTGATGGCGAGCGTCATTTGATTTCGTCGCGATACCGAAAGCCGGCACGAACGGCGACGCGGGCAAGCAGGCCGGCGATGATCGGAAGCGGGGTCGCAGCAACCATCCGCCAGATCACGAAGTCCGCGCCAAAAAACGGCAACTCCCAGACCAGCGCGCGCGTATAACCGATGAGCGTCCAGCTCACGATGAATGCGACCACCGCACCGGCATCGGCTCCCATGACGAGAAAAGCGCCGGCCACCGGATAAATGGTGATGGGCCCGCCGGGCAGCAGAAAACCGAAAAACGCTGCGATCAGCAGGCCGGTAAATCCTGATTCGTGGCCGACCCAGCGCGCCACCATCTCGCGCGGCAACAGCAAGGTAACAAAGGCACCGATCAGGCAGCCAGCCAGCACTTTCGGCAGCATCTCGCCAAAGAGCGAAACGTCGCCGACAAGAACGTCGAGAAAGTGCTGGCGCCCGTCACGTAGATAGACCGTGGCGGCGGCAGCGGCGGCAAGGATGGCAATGACCACCGTCGACCAGTCAAAGGCGCGGCGACGGCGGCGTGGTGGAGGCGGCGTGCTCAAAGTGGCGCGCACACTAGTCGACTCGCGGCGGAATGTCTGCCGCTCTCCGGTTGACCCTGCATTGCACCGCAGCTAGTTTCGCGGCGATGGGGATGGGGTCCCCCGAGAACCGCCCGAAAGGGGCTGATTACTCCTACCGTGCAACAGGGCGGTAGGAATCTGTCCGCCGCAGGGCGGTTTTTCCATGCCCTGAGACAGAGGAGATCTGATCGATGGGCTTTCTGATCGTATTTATCGGTGGCGGCATCGGCG
>Ga0163163_10000821_pt1 | contig 26455 bp, 22 predicted proteins | sample S65metaG_FD_119766 | JGI IMG/M metagenome (GOLD analysis project Ga0163163, IMG submission 119766) | Switchgrass rhizosphere microbial communities from Kellogg Biological Station, Michigan, USA - S6-5 metaG | ecosystem: Host-associated > Plants > Roots > Rhizosphere > Soil | place: USA...
CAACGGCTTCCAGAGCCCAGTGAATCTGGCGGGGGAGGCCCACAATCCGGGCCGCAGCGTGCCCTTGGCGATCTTCGGCTCGATCGGCCTTAGCACCGTGGTGTACCTGCTGCTGCAGGTCGCGTTCCTAGGCTCCGTACCGCCGGCTCACCTGGCGCAGGGGTGGGCGGGGCTGGAGTACAGCTCACCGTTCGCGCAGCTGGCCCTCGCCATGAACCTGAACTGGCTGGCACTGCTCCTATATGCCGACGCCTTCGTCAGCCCGAGCGGCACCGGAGCCACGTATACCGCGACCACCGCGCGCATGATCTATGCGATGGAGCGCAGCAAGACGCTGCACACGGTATTCGGCCGCGTGCACCCGCGCTACGGAATCCCGCGTCCAGCCATGTGGTTCAACCTGGTCGTGTCCTTCATCTTCCTGTTCTGCTTTCGGGGCTGGGGGAAGCTTGCAGCCGTGATCTCGGTGGCCACGATCATCACCTATCTGGTCGTGCCCATCAGCGTCATGTCGCTGCGCCGGACGGCTCCGGACCTGCCGCGCCCGTTGCGCCTGCCCTTACTGCACGTGCTGGCGCCGGTGGCCTTCGTGCTGGCCACTTTAATGCTGTATTGGGCACGCTGGCCGCACACCGGCGAGATCATGCTGTTGCTGGTGCTGCCGCTTCCGGCCTACGCCTATTACCAATCACAACATGGCTGGCCTGAGTTTCGCCGCGCCATGCGCGGAGCCTGGTGGCTGATCGCTTATCTTTCGACCGTGTCGATCCTGTCCTGGGCGGGAAGCGCCGAGTTCGAAGGTCACGGCTACATCCCCTACGGGTGGGACCAACTCTGCGTCGCCGTCTCGGCGTTACTTTTTTGCTACTGGGGCGTACGCAGCGGATGGCGCACGCCGGAGGTCGAGGCGGCGCACGGCCACGTGCCCCGCGGGCAGTGAAAATCCTAGGGTAAGGGCGCGAAAGCGCGTCTATAGACCTGATCTATTGGATTAATCTCAAAGCCGCCTTTCTGCGGCAAATGTTGCAATTACATTTCCGCGTCCCTACACTCGGAAGGAACGCAACAGCAAGATGTTGCTATTTTGCAACTCGTATTTGGGGGACCCGGCATGAAATCGATGTTCACTCTTGGCTTGGCGGCGGTCTTAACGCTGGCCGCGGGCTTGTCCAACGCTCAAACCACACCCGCGCCCGCAGGCGCGACGACTTCCACCAATTCGCTGGAAGAGGTGGTGGTCACTGGCACGCGGCGTACCGACCGCACCGTGACTGATTCCGCATCGCCAGTCGACATCATTTCCAGCGCCGAGCTCCAGTCGCAGCCTGCGGCCAACATGCTCGACCAGGTCAAGAACGTTGTACCGTCGTTCTTCGTCGGCCAGAACACGATTTCGGACGCATCGACCATCGTGCGTGCGCCCTCGCTCCGCGGCCTGCCGGCCGACGAAGTGCTGGTCATGATGAACGGCAAGCGCTTCAACCGTTCGGCGCTGGTGCAGGTCTACGTGGGCGGTGACACGGCGCTGTCCTTCGGATCCCAGGGTTCGGACCTTTCCTCCATTCCCTCGATCGCGATCAAGAACCTGCAGGTGCTGCGTGACGGTGCGACCGCTCAGTACGGTTCGGACGCGATCGCCGGCGTGCTCAACTATGGCCTGCGCGACGATGACGGCCTGGACGCCTCGTTCCAGTACGGTCGCTACAAGGATCATTCCGACGGTCAGAGCCATCAGTACGGCATCAACTGGGGCATGCACTTCGGCCAAGGGTTCCTCAACCTTTCGGGTGAGTACGACACGGACGGGCAAACCAGCCGCGGCGTGACGCGGCCCACGGCCGTGTCCTTCGCTCAAGAAAACCCCGAACTGGCGAACACGCTGCCGAACTACCCGTTGCCCGCGCAGATCTGGGGCCAGTCGCCGAGCCATAGCACCAAGTTCCTGCTGAATTCGGGCCTCGATGTTGGCGACACGGGCAAGGTGTACCTGTTCGGCAATTACGCCAAGAGCCACACGGACGAGAGCTTCAACTTCCGCTCATCGCTCCAGGGCTCGCGCACCTACGGCTTGGTGGGCGGTGGGACCGACGTCGAAGGCGGCCGTTCATTTTTTAACGAGCTTTACTACGGGACACCGTGCCCGGCCGCCAGTGCCGCCACTTGCCCGGCAAACGGCTACGTGCAGGACACCAATACATTCAGTTACCTCTCGATCTATCCGGGCGGCTTCACTCCGCGGTTCGTGGGTGATGTCACCCAGCTCTACGGCGTCGCAGGCTACAAGGGCACGGCCGGAGCCTTTGGCTACGATGTCTCGGTCGGCTCGAGCAGCAACAAGGTTGATTTGGGGATGTATGACTCGCTCAGCCCCTCCTACGGTGCGGAATCGCAGCTCGGCTTTAAGTTTGGCGACCTGATCCAGAAGGAGACGGACGCCAACCTTGATATGACCTACGCGTTGGACCTCGGGATGGCGAGCGCTCTGACGCTATCGGGCGGTGCTGAGTACCGCAAGGAGCAGTACACGGCCGAATCGGGCGATGTGCAATCCTATGGCGCCGGCCCCTATGCCATTGCGCATCCGCTGTACACCGAGACTTCGCCGGGCGTATTTGCGCTGGTCGGCACCAGCGCGGACTGCACGGCTACGGGTGCGGTTTGCACGGCCGCCGAATCGCCGGCCGCGAGCGGTTACGGTGGCACGAGCCCGACATATGCGGGTACCCACAGCCAGAACAGCCACGCGTTCTACCTCGGGGCCGAGGGCGACGTGGTCAAGAGCCTGAGCATGGGCGTGATGGCCCGCTACGAAAACTACGAATCGTTTGGCAGCAAGACGGTTTGGAAATTCAACACGATTTGGCACGTGGTCGATTCCGTGGCACTGCGTGCCACCCTCGGCACCGGTTTCCACGCGCCGTCCCCCGGCCAGAGCAACGTCCAGGTGGTGACGACGAGCTTCGTGCAGGGCGTCTCGATTCAGCAGGGCACCTTCCCGGTGACCAGCGCCGTGGCCCAGTTCTACGGCGCCGTGCCGCTCAAGCCCGAAACCTCGAAGAACTACGGCGTCGGCATGGTGTTCACTCCAATGCCCAATTTCACGGCTACGGTTGACGCCTACCAAATTGACGTGAAGGACCGCATCGCGCTCTCGCAGAGCTTCGATGTGACCACGGCTATCATCAATGCGAACCCGGGCATCCCTGAACTCGCGCAGGTCGGCGACGGCGGCACGGTGCAGTACTTCACCAACGGGTTCGACACGAGGACAAAGGGTATCGACGTGGTTGGCACGTACCGCATGCTGCTTGAAAATGGCAGCAACCTGGGCCTGACACTCGCGTACAACTACAACAAGAGCGAGGTCACCAAGTACAACCCGGCCTTCGTCAGCACCGACTTCATCATCGACGTCGCGCACCTGGCGCCGAATAACCGCGCCACCTTCACGGCGAACTGGACGCAAGGGCCCATCAACGTCAACTTCCGCGAGAACTATTACGGCTCGTGGATTGATGCGAATGACTACCCGACGGCTTTTGACGGCGCCGGGAACATCACGGCCGGCCAGGAGTTCGGTGCCAAGTTCACGACCGACCTGGACGCGAGTTATACCTTCATGGATCACTACACCGCCACGATCGGCGGCAGCAACATCTTCAACACCTATCCGGACAAGATTCAGGCCACGGCCTCCAGCCCGATCTATACGCTCACCAATGGCCAGCTGGATGGCTCGGTCTATCCGCGCAACGGCGGACCGTTCGGGATCAACGGGGCCTTCTACTATGCCCGTCTCAGCGTGAAGTTCTAGGATCGTAACTACAGGTTGATCTGACTGACGACGCCCCGCCCACAGACCTTTGCAGTCTGTGGGCGGGGCGTCCGCTTTTGAGCGTGGGGTTAGTGCGGCGTGACAGAGGAGCTTTCCAATTACCAGCTACGCGCAGCCACGCCCGCAGACGTGCCGGCACTCCATGATCTGATCGCACGTTCCATCCGCGCGCTGGGCGCGGCGGATTATTCTGCCGTACAAATCGAATCCGCCCTGACAAGTGCCTTTGGCGTGGACACCACGCTGATCCGCGACGGCACCTACTTCGTCGCCGAGGCTAAGGACGGAGTCCTGGTCGCCTGCGGGGGCTGGAGCCGGCGGCGCACGCTGTTTGGGAGCGATACCCGCGCCGACCGGGACGAGTCCTGGCTCGATCCTGCCATGGATGCGGCCAAGATCAGGGCCTTCTTTGTGGACCCGGATCATGTACGCCACGGCCTCGGCCGTCTGATCCTGAAGCGCAGCGAACAAGAGGCCAAGCGCGCAGGGTTCAGCTCCTTGGCGCTGATGGCCACGCTTCCGGGCGTACGATTCTACGAACGGCATGGCTACAATGCCGAAGTGGCCATCAGCTATCCACTGGCTGGCGGACTGACCATCCGCTTTGTGCCCATGAGCAAGCGCCTATAGAGTCCGCTTGCGACGTACCGGGGGGTTCCCTCCAGTAGCTGCACATTAGGAGATGTCAGGTGTTTGGCATTCATAGCTACGGACTGTTCGTGACCGCAGGGGTGCTGCTCAATCTCACGCCCGGGCAGGACACCATGTTCATTCTGGGGCGCAGCCTCACCGGCGGGTTGCGCGCGGGCCTGGCCGCCGTTTTCGGCATTGCGATCGGCACCATGGGCCACACGCTGGCCGCTGCGCTGGGCCTTTCGGCGATTCTCGCGACTTCGGCGCTGGCGTTTTCAATTGTGAAGTGGGTCGGGGCCGCCTATCTGATTTATCTCGGCGCTAGGCTGTTGCTGGCCAAGGCCGCGGCGGCCGCGCTCGACGGCGGCACGCGCTCATCCGCCGATGACCCGCGCTCTGCGTTTCGGCAGGGAATCCTCACCAATGTGCTCAATCCGAAGGTCGCGCTGTTTTTCCTGGCGTTTCTGCCGCAGTTCATTGACCCGGCAAGTGAGCACAAGACCGCGGCTTTCCTGGTCTTAGGCGACATTTATCGTCACCGGAATGATGTGGAGCCTGGTGCTGGCCTTTGCCGCGGCCCGGCTGCAGTCATTCTTCCAGCGCAACCCGAGCGTGCGCTCCCTGATCGACAAGCTCGTGGGCGCCTTGTTCCTGACGCTTGGCGCGCGCCTGGCCTGGTCGCGTTAGGCCAGTTTGAGGAGACTGAGACCATGAAGACCATCATCGAGCCGTTCCGCATGAAAGTGATCGAGCCCATACGCATGACTACGCGCGCGGAGCGCGAGCAGCTGATCGCTGCGACCGACTACAACCTCTTCTCGCTCCACTCCGATGATGTGTTGATCGATCTGCTAACGGACTCGGGCACCGGGGCCATGAGCGCCAACCAGCTGAGCGCGCTGATGCGCGGCGATGAATCCTACGCGGGCTCGCCCTCGTTCTACCGCTTTCAGGCGGCCGTCAAGAAACTGATGCCCTTTCGTCACCTGATCCCCACGCATCAGGGGCGCGCGGCCGAGGCGATACTGTTCTCGATCCTGGGAGGTGCCGGCCGCGTCATTCCCTCCAACACGCACTTTGACACCACGCGCGGCAACATCGAGGCCACCGGCGCACAGGCCGTGGACTTGCCGACGCCGCACGCGGCCGACTTTGCCAGCAGCTATCCGTTCAAGGGCGACATCGACCTGGCCGCGCTTGAGCAACTGCTGAAGCAGCGCGCGGATGCAATCCCCGTGGTCATGATGACGGTGACTAACAACGCGGGCGGCGGCCAGCCCGTGTCGCTCGCGAACCTGCGCGCCGTGCGAGCCCTGTGCCAGCGCTTTAACAAGCCGCTGATCATTGATGCCTGCCGTTTCGCCGAGAACTCCTATTTCATCAAACAGCGCGAGCCCGAGTACGCCTCCCACGGCATCCCCGAGATCGTGCGCGCCATCTTTGCCCTCGCCGACGGCATGACCATGAGCGCCAAGAAGGACGGTTTGGCCAATATCGGCGGCTGGCTGGCGGTCAACGACGATGAGCTGGCGCGCCTCGCGCGCAACCGTCTGATCCTCACCGAGGGGTTTCCCACCTACGGCGGGCTTGCCGGCCGCGATCTGGAAGCCATCGCTGTCGGGCTCGAAGAGGTCGTGGATGAGCAGTATCTGCGCTATCGCGTGCGCTGCAACGAGTACATCGGCGAGGCCTTGAAGAAGCTTGGTGTACCAATCGTCAACCCTGTGGGAGGCCACGCCGTGTTTATCGACGCCAAGGGGCTGCTGCCGCACATCCCGCCGCTGCAGTATCCAGGTCAAGTGCTCGCAGTCGCCCTCTACGAGGTGGGTGGCGTGCGCGCCTGCGAGATCGGCAGCGTGATGTTCGGACGACAACCCGACGGGAGTGAAGTGCCGGCACGCTACGAGCTGGTGCGCCTGGCCATGCCCAGGCGCGTCTACACCCAAAGTCACGCCGACTATCTGATCGAGGTGTTCGCCGAGGTGGTGTCCCAGGCCGCCAATCTCCGCGGCATGCGCATCACGAGCGAGGCGCCGCAGATGCGCCACTTTACCGCCAGCTTCGCGCGCCTCTAAGCAGCTGCGGGTGCGGACTCGCCCGAGCGCGGGGCGGTGCCGGCGGGCAAGGGTGCTATGCTCTTTGCGCGGGCTGCTCGGGGGAGCAGCCTGTGTCGACTTCTTAAAAATACCTAGAACAACAAAGGGAGCGAATCCATGGGCAGTTTTTTACCTTTGATCATTCAGCTGATCAGCGGGGCGGTCGGCGGCAATGTGGCCGGTGCGGTGATGAAGAATGCCTCGCTGGGAACCCTGGGCAATTCGATCGCCGGGATTGTGGGCGGAGGCCTTGGCGGCCAGATCCTCGCCATGCTGGGCGCGGGTGGTGCCGCGGCGGCTGGAGGCAGCATGGACATGTCCAGCATCCTCAGCAGTGTCTTGGGCGGAGGCGTGGGAGGCGGTGTACTGATGGCCATCATTGGCATGGTCAAGAAGGCCATGGCGAAATAGCCACCACCGAGCGAGCGCCCGGCAGATGGGCCTTGGGCCTCAGCTCAGATCAAGGGGCAGCTTGTGGGCGCCCACACCGAGTTGCCGTAGGCATTTGAGTGCAGTGGCCACCGGCACATTGGCGTTCCGGAAGCGATCCTCCGCCATGAAGTACACCGATCCAGACAAAGGGTTTGGGGCGCCGGGCACGTAGATGGCCGCATGCCCTCCGCCCATGCGCTCGATCAGAAAGCCAAATTGCCAGGCCTCCTCGATGCGCGCCAGAACCAGCGGGTAGGGCGCACGCTGCTCCAGCCCCAGCGCGCTTTCTCCGGCGCCCTTGAGGAACGAATAGCCCGGAATCTTGGACAGCAAGGCGCCCTCCAGCCAGGCCACAACCTTGCGGGCGGGTCCCGTCAGGGCCAGAAGGCCCATCAGGAAGCACACCAGCGTGAGCAGCAGGGCCGCCAGCAACATGGGCGCCTGTTCGGCCATTCCGGGCAGGCGTGCGGCTATCGGATCAGTGAACTTGTGAGCAACTTCCAGCGCCTTGCCCACGATGATGACCAGCACCGTTACGGGCACCAGGAACAGCAGGCCGCCCACCAGGGTCGCTTTCAGGAATCTGAGGAATCGCTTCATATCCACCCCGCCGGCTGCCGCGCGCCATCATTCTTTCCGACGGACCGCTGCAAGCCCATCATTGTGCGTACCAGATAGTTTACGCCCATGCACCTTAAAGGTTGGGCCAAGCGCTGGCCTGGCCTGTGGCGGTAGCCGGTTGCCCTCACAGTCAATTGCTACTAAGGGAAATTGACAAGGTCTGGGGGCGTCCTCAGACTCGGTTCAAAGTCTAAGGGGGCTCATGAATACGGAATCTGCGACTCTGGCGTCCCAGAGCCGGGCGCCGCTCAAGATCGCCGCGTTTGCCGCCATCGTGCTCGGGGTCCTGGCGCTCATCTCGCCCTTCAAGGCCGGCATTGCCGCGACCATGGCGTTGGGGATCAGCTTCGTTATTGGGGGCGTGCTGGGTTTTGTCGCGGGCCTGCGGGCGCGCCGCTGGACCGGTACCTACGGTCTGATGCTGCTCTCGGCAGTCAGCGTCCTGGCCGGCGTGTTCATCCTCGCCAACCCGCTCATGGGTCTGGGTACCGTGACGCTGGTGTGTATCGCCGGCCTTGGGGCGGCAGGCATAACCAAATTATTTTGGGCCTTCAAGATCCCGTCGGGGCGCGGACGCTGGCTGATTGCACTAAGTGGCGTGCTCTCGGTCGTGGTGGCCGGAATGCTCTACTCGCACTTCCCGTTCGCCGCCGCTTGGGCCTTTGGTGTGCTGGTGGGAGTCACGCTGGTTTTTGAGGGCGTCACGCAGCTGGCGTTCCTGAGTCATTCATCCTGATCGCGGGTGCGCCGGGGATGATTCAAAGTCGAGTGATGAACAAACTAGAAGAGGGGAGATCATGAGTTATCGTAATTTTGTGTGGATTGCGGGCGTAATGCTGGTGGCCTGCTCCTCGGAACCCACGTTCCTGGACAGCAAGCAGTCGACGGCCATAGAGACGGGCCTGGCGCGCGGCAAGTTCGACCTGAACTGTCCCGCAGCCCAAGGTTCCGTGTTGTCGCGCCAATTCATACAGGCGCCAATGGCCGGGCCGCGCATGGGTGCCATTGGCCAGGATAGGGCCGAGTACACCGTGGGTGTCGAGGGCTGCAACCAGCGTGCCACTTATATGGTGGTGTGCACCGCAGGCACCGAGGGCTGTATCGCCGGGGATCGCGGCCGCTAGGCTAAGCCTTGCCACGGGGGCGCCTGCGCGTTGCGCAGGAGCGCCCGTGTGCTAGAAGATCTTGCCGGGATTGAGGATTCCGTTGGGATCCATGGCCGCCTTGATTGCGCGCATCAGCGCAATCTCTTCGGGACTGCGCGACAGGTGCAGAAACTCTTTCTTCAGAACGCCAATGCCGTGCTCGGCCGAGATTGAGCCGCGCCGCCTGGCCACCACACCGTAGACGGTATTTTCGAGCTCAAGCTCTGGGATCGAGTGACCGGACATGCGTACCGAGACATGCAGATTGCCGTCGGCCACGTGCCCAAAGTACAGAACCACAAGATCTGCCCAGCGCGCCGATAGTGCGGCGTCGATTTCCGTCACCAACCGGCCGATATCACCGGTGGGCACGCTGACATCGAATCCCAACTGCGGCCAGAACCCGGCCTTTTGCCATTCGCCCGGGGAGTCGCGCACTGTCCAGAGTGCCGTGGACTCGCGCTGGGACTTCGCAATGACGGCATCCTTGACCGTACCGGCCTCCAGAGCGGCCCCGATGACCGCCTCAAAGCGCTGCTGATCGGCCTGCGGTTCCGGGCCCATGGTCTCGATCAGCACGTAAATGCCATGGCCTAGCTCGAGCGGCGGCTGGCGGGCCAAATCCGTGGTGGCGACCTTGTAGAACTGCGGCCACATGACCTCAAAGGCTGTGAGCTGGGAACCGAAGCCCGTGCGTGCGCGCTGCAGCAGGTCGAGGACGGCTGTGTAATCGTCGACGGCGCAAAGTCCGGTGCAGGTACTGCGTGGTTTGGGGAACAGTCTTAGCACCACGGCGCTGATGATGCCGAGCGTGCCTTCCGAACCGATGAACAATTGCCTCAGGTCGTAGCCGGTGTTGTTCTTGATGACCTTGTTGAGCGCATGGATCACGGTGCCATCTGCCAGCACCGCCTCCACGCCGAGGACCAGATCGCGCGCCATGCCATAGCGCAGCACGCGGTTGCCGCCGGCGTTGGTGGACACGTTCCCCCCAATCTGGCACGAGCCGCGTCCGCCGATGTCCAGCGGGAAAAAAAGGTCCGCGGCGTCTGCAGCTTGCTGCACGGCTTCCATCACGACGCCGGCCTCCACGGTGATGGTGCCGGCTGCGCGGTCCAGTTCACGGACCGCGCGCATGCGCTCGAGAGATACCACGACGCAGGGACCTAAGGGCACTCCGCCACCGGATAGTCCCGTCATGCCCCCCTGGGGCTGGACCGCGACTTTGCGTTGGTTGCAATAGCTCAGGATCGCGGCAATCTGCTCCGTCGCGGCAGGGTAGGTCAGGGCGATGATGCCCACGTCAGGATTGCCCCGCACGCAATAGTCGCTGTTGTGGCGGACGACATTTTGCGCATCCGGCGTCACGACGATGCCGGCGCCTAAAAGCGCTGCGAGTTCGGAGCGAATCGTTTCTGGAGCGATCATCAGTAACTTAAGTATCTTAAACGGGCCGATCGCCGCGCACGGTAGTGCGGTACATCTCGCGCCGGTAGCCCTGGTAGTCGTTGTAGGCCTGATGCACGCACAGCCGGTTGTCCCAGATCACGAGCATTTGCGCTTCCCAGCGCAGCCGGCAGCTGAAGGCCGGCTGGGTAAGGTGGTCGGTGAGGAAGTGCAGAATCGGCGCGGATTCCTCGGGCTCCATTCCCTCGATGCCCACGCCATAGGAGGGATCGACATACAGCGCCTTCTCGCCGGTCACTGGGTGTGAGCGCACCAGCGGATGGGCGCTGCCCCTGACCTTGCGAAGCAGCTCTTCCGAAAGGGGCCCGGCATCGCGAGTGGCCGCAAGGCGCCCGATCGGACTATCACGAGCTTCGACCGCTTCCTGCGCGGACTTGAGAACATCCCGCATGGAAAAGCGCACCTTGAGATCCGCAATCATTGCCCGGTAGGTGTCACTTAGCATCGAATAGGCGAGGGCGGCATTGGCGAAGGTGGTATCTCCGCCTAAGGGCGGGACCTGCACCGAATAGAGCATCGTGATGGACGGCGGTTCGGCCAGGAAGGGTGAATCCGTGTGCCATCCCGAACCAAAGACCATACGCGACCTGTCGTCCGCGTCCTTGATCACTGGGTGCACGTTGCGGTGCCCCGCCACCCCCGCGGTGTAGGCGTCTTCGGCAAACGGACCGAAGCGCAGGCTGAAACTCTCCTGATCAGCGTGCGTGAGCTCCTGATTTCTCAGGAAGATCATCTTGTGATGGAACAGCGCGGACTTGAGCTCGCCAAACTGCGCATCGCTCATTCTCGTCACATCGACACCGGCGATTTCCGCCCCCATCGCGGCGGCGAGCGGCTGCGAGCGGATGTGGCGGTTGTCGGCCGCGTGATTGTCAAAGTGGCCTGTGGGATGGAGTCGCATGGGTACGGGCTGATCCGGGCTTCCGGCATGGAGCCGGCGAAAGCCGATTATGGTTTCAATGGGCGCCGGAAAGGAATCCCGACTCTCAATTCCCCGCCGGGACTGCGAACTTGATCTGGATCGAGCCTAAGCGCTCCTGAAACTTCCAAGCGCCCGCTTCTAAGACGAATCGGTCCTTGAACTCGCCAAAGTAGATCGGCCCCGCGGACACGAAGGGTGGGGCGTCCTCCGCAGCTGGAGTGGAGGCGATCATGGTCAGGTAGGAAAGTCCGCTGGCTTGGGTGCGGCTTTGCACCCGGATGCTGACATTGGTGGTCAGGTGCCGGGTGATGAGGCCCTTCGGGCGCGTCAGTAGCGCGGCGCGGATGGCCTCACGCCCCTGCACCTGTTGCTGCGGGGTCATGGGCCGCGCCATCGCACCGTCCTCGGCAAAGAAATCGGCCGCGCCGCTCAAATCCCCCAGATCGAGCGCACGGGCATAGCCGTACACAAGCTGCTCGCACGCGCGCTCAATGGTCATACGCTCGATATCGCTCAGGTCCTTGGGCATGGCCGACTCCGGCTGCGCAGTTGTCGGGCAGAGTATGCCCCACGGGGCTGGTCAGCGGGGATGCCGCCAGCCCATGCCGCGCCCGGAGGAAAGCGCTCCTGACTTGACCAAGGTCAATGCGGGGCACAATTCACTGCGTAAGTATGCGTCCATGGACGCCATCTCGTCGGACGAGTCGGTCCGGCTGCGACATTACGATCGCCCCGGCCCTCGCTACACGTCTTATCCGACCGCCCCGAATTTCTCGGAAAGTTTCGGGGAGGTCGAGCTGCGTGCCGCCGTGCAGCGCAGTAACTCCGATCCGATCCCACGGCCGCTCTCGCTCTACGTGCACGTGCTGTATTGTTCCAGTCCCTGCTTCTACTGCGCCTGCAATCGGGTGATCACGCGCGACCGTTCGCGCGCCGCCGCCTACGTCAGCCAGGTCGTGCGTGAAATTGCCCTCCTGGCGCCGCTGTTCGATCCGGACCGCGAGGCCGTGCAGCTGCACCTGGGTGGCGGCACGCCCAATTTCCTCGCGCCACACCAGATCGAGGAGCTGATCGACAGTCTGTTGGTGCACTTCCGGCTGGCCCCGGCGGCCACGCGCGACTTCTCCATTGAACTTGATCCGCGGTTTGTCCAACCCGGGGACATCTCGGCGCTGGCGGGGATCGGCTTCAACCGCGCCAGCCTGGGCGTGCAGGACTTCGACCCTGAAGTGCAGCGTGCGATCAACCGCATCCAGTCGGTTGAGGAAACCATGGCCGCGCTCGAGGCCTGTCGCCGGCACGGCTTTCGTTCGGTGAACATTGACCTGATCTACGGGCTGCCCAAGCAGACCTTGGAGGGATTCGGCCGGACTCTGGATCTTGTCACTGCAGCCCGGCCGGACCGGCTGGCGATCTACGGCTATGCGCACATGCCGACGCAATTTCGGGCGCAGCGCCAGATCCATGTCGCGGATCTTCCGGCACCCGAGGTCCGGATCGAATTGCTGCAACTGGCGATCGAAAGACTCGGCCATGCCGGTTACCGCTACATAGGCATGGATCATTTTGCGCTGCCGGATGACGAGCTCTCTGTCGCACAACGTGGAGGCGCGCTGCGACGGAATTTCATGGGCTACACGACGCACGCAGAATCGGACGTCGTGGGCTTTGGGGTGAGCGCCATCAGTCACATCGGCGACAGCTACAGCCAGAATCCGCGTGATTTGCCGGCCTGGCAGCACGCAATCGATGCGGGACGCATCCCGGTGTGGCGCGGCCTGCGCCTGAGTGCAGATGACCTAGTGCGTGCCGATGTGATCGGCCAGCTGATGTGCCAGGGCACGATCGATATCAGGGAACTCGAGTCGCGCCACAACCTCGAATTCAAGTCCCATTTCGCGGCCGAGCTTACGCACCTGGCCGTGCTGGCGGGCGAGGGGCTGGTGGAAATCCGGCCTGCGCTGATCCGCGCAACCTCGCGCGGCCGGTTGCTCCTGCGTATCATCGCCGAATGTTTCGATCGCTATCTGCATCTGCCGCGGCCCGCCGGGGCCAAAGTTGCAAAGGCAATCAGGCCAGGCCGGGAACGCGGCGGTCGTGAGCCGGCTGGCGGGTCGCCACAACCCGATCGCCGATGATGGCGACGAACTGCGCTTTTGCAGCACTTGCGCCTTCTCTGCAGCCTGCCTGGCGCAGGGCTACGACAAGCAGGCGCTGGCACAGCTCCACGTGCTGGTGGAGCACGTCGGCCCGATCGCGGAGGGCGAGCATATCTTTCGCGAGGGCGATGTGTTCACCGCGATCGCGGCCGTGCGCGCCGGCACGGTCAAGACCAGCGTAATAGATCGCGACGGGCGCGAGCAGGTGCTTGGGTTCCACCTGCCAGGCGAGCTGATTGGACTGAGCGCCATTTCCAATGACCGATATCCCTGCAACGCCATCGCCCTGGACAGGGTGCATCTGTGCCGCTTTTCTTTCCCGCAGCTAGCGACGCTCGCCGCGCGCATGCCGGGCGTGCAGGAACAGCTGTTCCGGCTGCTGTCGCTTGACATTGGCAAGGCGGCGCTGCTCTCGGGCGATTTCAGCGCCGACGAGCGCATGGCGGCGTTCTTAGTCTCGCTCTCGCGTCGCTATGCGGCGCGCGGCTTCTCGGCCACGCGCGTGCACCTGACCATGGGTCGCACCGACATGGCCAACTATCTGCGCCTCGCGGTCGAGACTGTCAGCCGGGTTCTGCGCCGCTTCCAGTCCCAGGGGCTGATTTCCGTGGATCGGCGGGAGCTGCAAATCCGCGACCTGACGCGCCTGCAGACGCTGGCGCAGGGAGTCTTGCGGGAATGAAAAGAACTCGACTTGACCTGAGTCAAGGCGGTCACCGCTCTTCAGGGGGAGCATTGGCGGCATAGTTTTGGAGGTTTAGTCATGAATCCGACGCGAAATCTTTGGTGGGGCTTAGGGGCACTGCTGGTTTCGACCTTCGCGGTGCTTTTGTGGATGGGCCGCCAGATACACCTCAAGGAGCCGCCGGTCCCGGCGCTGGTGGTAGCCGCCGACGGACACGTGCTCTATACACGCTCGGACGTCAATACCGGCCGCTCCGTATGGCAGAGCATCGGCGGGCAGCAGCTCGGCTCGATCTGGGGCCATGGCGCCCTGGTAGCGCCCGACTGGAGCGCGGACTTCCTGCACCGCCAGGCGCAGGCCTGGCTGGAGCTGCGCGCGCAGCGTGCCTTTGGACAGCCGTACGCGGCGCTTTCCGTGGGCGATCAGGCCAAGCTCCAGGCGGAGCTCAGGCCCGAACTTCGCCACAACGGCTACGATCCGGCGACCGGCAATCTAATAGTCTCCAACGAGCAGGCTGCGGCCATTGGCACGGTGGCATCGCACTACGAGAGCCTGTTCAGTGCCGATCCGGCCACCGCGAAGCTGCGCGAAACCTATGCCATGAAGAACGCTCCGGTCGATACACCCGAGCACCGGCGGCAGCTTACGGCGTTCTTTTTCTGGACCGCATGGGCCTGCGTGGCGGAGCGCCCGGGAGATACGGTCTCGTACACCAACAACTGGCCCTATGACCCGCTCGTCGGCAATGTCGCCACGCCCAGCGCCTTCCTCTGGACGGTGTTCAGCGTGCTGTTCCTGATCGCTGGAATTGGCCTGCTGGCCTGGCATTACGCGGTCTACCACGGGCGCGATGGGAGCCCCACGCCGCCCAAGTCCGATCCTCTGCGGGGGATTACGATTACCCCGTCCATGCGCGCCACTGCCAAGTACTTCTGGCTGGTGCTGGCCTTGTTCCTCACCCAGATCCTGCTCGGTGCAATCACCGCGCACTACCAGGTGGAGGGACAGAAGATCTACAGCATGGATCTGTCCGCGGTGCTGCCCTATGCGCTTACTCGAAGCTGGCACACTCAGCTGGCGGTGCTGTGGATCGCGACGGCGTGGCTGGGCACTGGCCTTTACATCGCTCCGGCCATATCGGGGCATGAGCCCAAGTTCCAGCGCTTCGGGGTCAACTTCCTGTTCGTGTGTCTGCTGATCATCGTGGTCGGCGCATTCGCAGGTCAGTGGCTCGCCGTCATGCAGAGGCTCGGTCTCGCCTCAAACTTCTGGTTCGGCGATCAGGGCTGGGAGTACGTGGACATGGGCCGCTTCTGGCAGGCCTTCCTGTTCGTGGGCCTGATGGTGTGGCTGGCGCTGGTCGGCCGCGCCCTATGGCCTGCCATGCGCAGGCGCGATGAGATGTCATCGATCGTCGGCCTCCTGTTCCTGTCCACGCTGGCGATCGGCCTCTTCTATGGCGCGGGCCTGATGTGGGGCGAACACACCTCATTGTCGATGGTGGAGTACTGGCGCTGGTGGGTGGTGCACCTGTGGGTGGAAGGGTTCTTCGAGGTGTTCGCCGTGGCCGTGATCAGTTTCCTGTTCGTCAAGCTGGGGCTGGTGCGCGGCAGCACCGCGACGGTCAACGTGCTGTTCGCCACCGTGGTATTCATGGCCGGTGGTGTGCTTGGGACTTTCCATCATCTGTACTTCGCCGGCACCACGACCGCGGTGATCGCACTCGGTGCCTCGTTTTCGGCGCTCGAGGTGGTGCCGCTGGCCCTGATCGGCATGGAAGCCTACGAGACTTGGACCATGAGCCGCGCGACCCCCTGGATCGCGCGCTACAGGTGGCCGCTGATGTTCTTCCTGGCTGTTTCCTTCTGGAACCTAGTAGGAGCGGGCCTGTTCGGGTTCCTCATCAATACGCCGCTGGCGCTCTACTACATGCAGGGCCTGAATCTCACCGCGCTGCATGGGCACACGGCACTGATGGGGGTCTACGGCATGCTGGGTATCGGTCTGCTGCTGTTCTGCGTGCGGGGCTTGCGTCCCGAGGCTGAGTGGCACGACGCCTCGCTCCGCACCAGCTTCTGGGCTCTCAATCTGGGCCTCGCACTGATGGGTCTGCTTACGCTCCTGCCGATGGGCCTAATGCAGCTCAACGAAGTCTTGAGCCACGGTTATGCCTATGCGCGCTCGGAGGCGGTCATGGGGCGGCCGATCGTGCATCTGTTCGTCTGGATGCGGGTTCCCGGAGACATCGTGTTCTCAATCGGGGCGGCAGCTTTGGCGGTGTTCGTAGCGCGGCTCTGGCTAGTACGCCAACATAAAGCACAAATACTATTGCCGACCGCCGAGCCGGAGCGCTAAAACCTTTGACTTGAAGAAAAGGTCCCATCCTTCCCCGGCGGGGGGGGATGGGGCCGGAAGCGATGGAAACCTTCTACCTGCAGATCAGAGCGGTCCATGTCGCCGCCGTCATCGCCAGCGGATTGCTGTTTGCGATGCGGGGCGTGGCTGTTCAATGGGGCGCCCGGTGGGCGATGTCGACAACGGCCCGGTGGACGAGCTACATGATCGATTCCGTGCTGCTGACGGCCGCGCTGATGCTGGTATCGATACTGCACCAGTACCCGTTCGTTAACGGCTGGCTGACGGCAAAGGTTAGCCTGCTCGTGGTCTACATTGTCCTAGGCACTTTTGCTCTCAAGCGCGGCGCGACCCCGGCCATTCGGACCGCCTGCTTCATCGCAGCGTTAAGTGTGTACCTGTACATCGGCAGCATTGCCATCGAGCACGATCCTCGAGGCGTACTGTTGCTGCTTAGGCATTGAAGCGCGGCGTAGCCCGGAACTGGTAAGGTATTCCTCGGCGTACCGCACTGTGGAAACAGTGTGACCGGCGCCAGGAGGGGGAAGGGCATGCGCATCGCAAGTCTGGGTCATGCGGCCTTTGCGCTGATTTTCGTCACGCTGGGTATCTTGGGACTGATCGCAGGGGATTTCACGCCCGTATGGCAGCCGGTCCCCAAGGGGATTCCGGCGCGCGAATTCCTAGTCTATTTGTGCGCCCTGGTGTCTCTCTTTTCGGGACTCGGATTGCTTTGGCAGCGAGCGGAAGCGGCCCGGGCGCTGCTGCTCTTGCTGCTGTTGTGGTTTTTGATCCTAAGAGGGCTCGATATCGCCAATGCTCCCTACGCGCAAGTTACCTGGTCCGGGGCAGGGGAAACGGCTGTTATGGTCGCGGGAGCCTGGATTCTGTACGCGTGGTTTGCGGGTCAAAGGGACGTGCGCCACATCCCTTTCGCAACCGGCATCAGTGGCGTTCGAATCGCTCGGATTCTTTTCGCACTGGCGTTGATTCCATTCGGGACGGCGCATTTTGTCTATCTGAAAGAAACCGCATCGCTGGTACCCGCATGGCTGCCGGCTCATACCGCGTGGGCCTATTTCACCGGGGGTGCCTATATCGCCGCCGCCGCGGCGATTCTCACCGGCGTTGGCGCGAGGCTCGCCGCGACCCTCGCGGCGTGGCAGATGGCTGGATTCACATTGTTGGTCTGGATTCCCGTCATGCTTGCAGGCTCCCACGACGCCTTTCAATGGAGCGAGACGGTTCTTTCGATCGCACTGACTGCGTCCGCATGGGTCGTAGCGGATTCATATCGCGCGCACCAATAGTGTTCGGCTGGAAACGGGGAGAGTGGCATGCCAAGAGTTTTTGACCGTCGTGAATTCATTGTCGCGGGTCTGGGCGCGAGCACGGCTGCGTTTGCACGCCTTGAGACGCGGCCCGATACCATTCTTCACAACGGCAAGGTTATTACGGTCTGCGACCGTGCGCCTGAAGTCCAAGCACTCGCGCTGGCCGGCGATCGGATCTATGCGGTAGGCACGAATGAAGAGATGCTGGCTCTGGCCGGTGCCGGAGTGCGGCGCATTGACCTCGGCGGCAAGCGCGTCACGCCCGGCTTCAATGATGCGCATGCGCATCCTTGCGAGTCCGGCGTTCAGCTGCTTCGGCACGTCGAACTGGAAGTGACCTCGATCGAAGCGGCCAAGGCGGCCATCCACGCCAAGGCCGCCCAGACACCGCCTGGTGAGTGGGTGGTGGGATTCCTGTACGACGACACGAAGACTCCTCGGCCGCTCGATCGCAAGGATCTCGATGAAGCGGCGCCGGATCATCCGGTCATCGTCGAACATCGCGGTGGCCACACGGCGTTCGTAAACTCGCGCGCCTTGGCGCTCATGAAAGTGGACGAGCACACCCCCGATCCGCCCGCCGGGAAGTACTTTCGTGACGCATCAGGACGCCTGAACGGGCGAATTGCAGAAAGCGCCAAGGAGGGCATGATGGCTGTGGCCGTCAAGCCGCCGACGCGGGATGAATACCGCAAGGGCGCCGCGCTGATCTCGAAGCGTTTTGCCAGTCGCGGGATTACTTCGGCCTGCGAGGCTGACGGGCTGCCTTCGACCCTCCAAGCATACCTGGACGCGCGCGATCACGGGGAGCTCGCCGGTCGCTTCTACGTCTTTATCGATGCCGATTCACTGGACTCAATGATGGCAGCGGGAGTGCACACGGGCTTTGGCAATGAGTGGGTGCGGCTCGGCGCGGTCAAACTTTTTGCGGACGGGTCAATATCGGAGCGTACGGCGTTGTTATCGCAGCCCTACGAGGGGCTCGGCGACTACCGCGGGGTGATTCGCGACACCCGCGATGCGCTATATGAGAAAGCGCGCAAGGCCTACCTGGCCGGATGGCAGGTGGGGACTCACGCCAATGGCGATGTGGCCATTGATACGGCGCTCAGCGTTTACGAGCAGCTGCAACGCGAAAATCCACGCCGCGATCCGCGCTGGCGTATCGAGCACTGCACTCTGGTCACGCCGGATCTCGTTCGCCGCATCAAGGCAGCCGGGGTGGTGCCCGCGCCCTTTGCCGGGTACGTGTACTTCCATGGCGAGAAGATGCACTTCTACGGAGATAAGAGGCTTGAGCACATGTTCGCGATGCGCGACTTTCTCGACGCCGGCATCAGGGCTGCGCCTGGCTCTGATTACACGGCGAGCCCTGCCGAGCCCATGATCTGGCTGCGCTCCGAAGTTACGCGCACTGATGCGTCGGGCCATGTCTGGGGAGCAAATCAGCGAATCACCGTGCAGGAAGCGATTCGTTGCTCGACGCTGCACGGTGCCTATGCCTCTTTCGAGGAAGATATCAAAGGGAGTCTGGAACCCGGCAAGCTTGCAGACCTTGTAGTCTGGGACGAGGACCTCGTTGCCGTCGATCCGATGACGCTGCTGCAGGTCAAGCCTCAGCGGACCATGATCGGTGGGCGCTGGGTCTACGAGACTTAGAGTCCCCGCACTCGGCCCCGACCAGGTTCTAGCGCCTTGAGCGCCTCGCCGGCCTCGCTACATTTGCCGAGGGCGGGGCATTCTGCAGCGGACCCACCGCTCGAACGATGTCATCGATCGTTGGCCGTTCACCGCGGACATGGTTGTCAATGGCCGCACGCATTGCTGCCACATGCGCTGGGGTCGTGCCGCAGCAGCCGCCGATGATGCGTGCGTTAGCATCGATAGCCAGCGTTGCATATTTGGCCATCTGCTCGGGCGTCCCGGAGTACACGCACTCGGTTCCATGGAAGTGCGGAACGCCGCAATTGCCCTTCAATATGAGCGCGTGGGTCGATTGCTGCATTTCCAGCAGAGTAACCAGGATATCGGAGGCGCCTACGCCGCAATTTGCGCCGATCGCCAGCGGCGCAACGGGCTGTCCGGCGATGCTGCCGTCGAGTTCGTTCGGCAGCACGCCCATCATGGTGCGCCCGGCGGTGTCAAAAGTGCACGTGACGACGTAAGGCAATCCCAGTTTTATCGAGGCCTCGGCAGCGGCATTGAGCTCCTCAGTGGAAGAGAGGGTCTCAATCCACACCACATCGGTCCCGCCATCCCGCAATCCGCGCATCTGTTCCTCGAAGGACTCAAGCGCCGCCTCGAGAGTGAGCTCGCCTAAGGGTTGGAACAATTCTCCCGTAGGCCCAACTGAGCCTGCCACCACAACCGGATGCGCCGCGGCGTCGGCCGTCTCGCGAGCCAGCTCTGCCGCACGCTTGGCGAGCTCGTAGACCCGATTTTCCGCCTTGTGGAGCTTGAGTCGCTGCCGGTTGCAGCCAAAGGTGTTGGTCAGGATGATCTCTGCGCCCGCTTCGATGAACTGGCGATGCAGACCCAAAACCTCGTTGGGCTTGTCGAAATTCCAAAACTCCGGCGGCTCGCCAGCGCCAAGGCCTCTAAGCATGTAATTGGTGCCGGTAGCCCCATCTGTCAGTACGACGGGCTGGTTATCGAGAAGTGCTGTCAGGGAACTCTTCATTGGCACAATTATAGAGGGTAGAGGTGCAAATCGTCCTCAAACTCATGTTTTTAGGGCATAAAAAGGTATGCGAAGCAAACAAAGAGCGGACGGCCCGACAGTATTCGCGCCTCGATAACCTATGAACCAATAGTAGGCATGAGCGTCGTACGATTGCGCCCTGACGCGACGGTGAGGCGTTAACAAGAGGATTTACGATGGCACCCACGGGCGCACAAACGGCGATGAAACAAAAATGGCGCAGGCGCAGGGCATCGGGTGCTCCATCCGTCGGTTGGTGTGCGCTCGCGGCCATCGTCCTTTTTCTGGCGTCTGGGCATGCATTTTCCCAAACTCCATCGACACCCTCGATAGCAGAGGATCAGCGGCTGCTGAGCTATATCGCGCCGGGCCTGCTGGTCGATATTGGCGGGCGTAGGATCAACCTCCACTGCATGGGCTCTGGCGCACCGACGGTCATACTGATGGCCGGGCTCTCGAGCTGGTCCGCGGTCTGGTACAAGGTCCAGCCCGGCATTGCGCAAATGTCACGCGTGTGCACATTCGATCGCGCCAGCTATGGCTTTAGCGATCCGGCACCGAGGCCGCAGGTCCTTTCCGATGTAGTGGAAGATCTGCATGCGGCACTCAAAGCAGGATCCATACCGGGGCCCTATGTGCTGCTGGGGCATTCGCTGGGTGGCATAGAAGTGCGCCTCTACGCGCAGCGATGGCCCCAGGAGGTCGTCGGCATGATCCTCGATGACACCAGTCCGGCTGCCGAGGGACTCAGCAACGAAAACCAGCCGGATTTCGACGCGGTGATCGGGAGAGAGCGCTACGCGTCCGATAAACTGTTTTGCATCTTATTGGCTGCCAACGGGCCACTCGAGCCGACCCGGCCCGAATACAAAGACTGCTCCTTGCGCTTGCCGAAGGATACGCCCGCCGCGTTCAGGAAAAAGGCGCCGCAGTTCTTTACTGCCGCTTATTTCGCCAGCCAGGTCTCACTCATGTCGTCCATCTATGTGCATGAATACGACAGCGTGGATCACCGCAGTCTGGGCGATATGCCACTCGTGGTGCTGTCGGCCGAGAACTCCTGGGAAACATGGGATGAAAGCAACCCCGCCGTGGCCCGTTTCAACCGGTCTTACCTGCCGGTCTGGATCGGGATGCACGATGCCCTAGCGCACCTCTCCTCGCGCGGGGTGCACCGGCTCATTAAGGGTTCCGGCCACGAGATTCAGCTCGAAAAGCCGCAAGCCGTGATCGACGCCGTGGATGAGGTACTCCGCCAGGTTCGCGCCCCGACGAAGTAACAGACGACATCTAAGCAGGTAACATCGTACCGGCAGGCGAAAGGCCGCAGCAACGGCACAGCCAGCAGGGTAAATTCGCTACTTCTTGGTGTACCCGTAAGTTACCGTGAAATCCCGTGGTACAACCGGCGTGTCCTTTGGGTCACCAGGCTCTCGCACCGCGGGAAGGATGTAACGCGGCGTCAGTCCCTGTTGGATCTCGAGGCTCACGCGGCTGGCATAGTTCGCACCGTAGGTAGCAATGACCATATCAAGCTCGGGAATGACGAGCACGCCCTGACCGCCGTTGCCACCCGCAAAAAAGGCATGGACCGTGCGATCCTTGTAAGGGAAGTCAATGCCCCACCACAGATAGCCATACTTGATCTTGTTGAGGTCGTAGAGCGGGCTGGAGGCGCGTTTCACAAAGTCTTCGCTCAGGACTCGGCGTCCATTCCAGCGGCCCCCATTGAGCATCAGCTGGCCGAGTTTCATGAAATCTCGCGGTACCAATCGCGCACCGCCGCCGCCGTACGGTTGGAGGGCCGGAGACAAAGCCCAGGCATCGCGGTCGATCTTGAGTGGACCCCCGAGCAAACGATCGAACAGGTCCATCGGATGCTCGCCTGTGGCGTGCCACAACACTCCAATCGCCAGGTTGGGATTGACGCTGCAGTAGACCGCCACCTTGCCTGGGTCGTAAGCCATTGGCACAGCCAATGTGTACTTGTAGTAATCCGGCTCCTTGCTGTCATCGGTCATCGTGTCTTCGCGGCCGGGGGCCTTCAGGTCAGAGTCGTCGCAGTAGAAGCCCGAGGACATTGTCAAAAGGTTCTCAAGCGTCATGGCGCGCTTGCGGGGTTCCAGTTCGTTCGGGGTTTTCCCGTCGTACATGGTCGCGTAAACGGGCATAGACAGGCGCACCGGCAACCCAGCCTGCATGGCCGCGCCTACCAGTGTGGCGGTAAGGCTTTTGGAGGCTGAACGCGTCTCGTGGGGATGGTCGCGATCATTGCCGTGGAAGTACTCTTCCAAAACGAGCTTGCCGTGGCGTGCGATCAGAATGCCGTCGACCTGTTGTGAATCGAGTGAATCCATCGGCGTTTCGGCCAGGCGCTGGATGAAGCTCTCGATGCCGGCCTGATCGATGTCCGCTTCCGCCAGTGTTCCCGTAGGCCAGCCATCGTCGCGGGCCAACGGCGGGTGATAGACGTAGCGCGCAGGGTGCTTGCCCCGGGGGTAGAAGTCGCTTGCATCGCCTTCCCGCCGGAAATCAAAGCTGACGCCGCTGGCCGGAAACCGCAGGTTCATGACATCGTTTCCGGTATCGTATGAGCCCTCCAGCAAAGCGCTGTCGGCCTTGTCGCCAGGCGCGCGCCCCATGACGCGGATGCGATCGCCTTCGCGCTCGATGCGATCGGCCTTGTAGAAAATTCCGATGTTGCGCTCCGGGCTGCGGATGAATGTTCCGAGCGTGCCGTCCGGTCGCCTTGTGACCGGCAGGTAGAACGTGAGCGTGTCATCGATAGGCTGTACTTCACCTTGCCAGCGGTCCTTGCCGTCCGCCGTAAAACGCACGCCGGTAGCAAACAATGGATTGGTCGGAGACGCCTGCTGAATCCATTGGCCGTGATGAACACTGCCATCCGCAGTGAGTTTGGCTCGGAATGATCCGCGACCGCCGGGCAAAGAAAAGGAGAGCACATCACCCTGCCGCTGCAACGCAAAGGTAGAGCCGATGAAATCGGCGCGCCAACCGACGGCCGTCCGCTCCAAAATCATCCGTCCCCGTACATCGGGGCCAAAGTCGAGTCGAGCTTTCCACAGGCCGACGAGCGGATCAGCTTGCTGCGCGACCACGGGGCCTGCGGTTTCCTGAGGACGTGCCGGAGAAGCGAAACCCGATGCAAAAGCAAGCGCTACGGCCATCAATCTGATCGCCGTGGAACCGAAGCCACAAGCGCTGTCAACGCGAAGTGCTGGCGCGATCATTGGGGAGGTTTCCTTCAGCCTAACGAATGAATCGAGCTGCCGGCGCCACTAGATTCGCCCATACGCGCTGCCCTGGCGGGAGACGTGTTCGGAGGCGCCCCGCGGCGGGCTCGCAGGCATCGCCGGAAGGGCTGGAAGGGCAGCGATAGCCGGAGCAGCCGGTACGGCCGGGATTGCTGGAACGGGCGGCGGCGTGAGCTCGGCGGGCAAAGCGGGCAGAGCCGCTCTCGCAGGCTTTGCCGGAGCCGGGGGGAGGGGAGCCGGCGGGGGAGCGGGTCGCCGGGGAGGCTTAGCCAGCGACGGCGGGCCGTCTTTGGAGGCGTCACTCGATGTGCGGGCTGGCGCAGGCGGCGCGGGTCGCCCTGGAAGGGGCGGGGCAGCGGATGGATCCCCCGGAGTTGGATTGGGCACCGACTGTTCCACATTGGAATTGGCTCGTTCTTGGGGCGCTGCAAAGCCAATTGCCGCCAGCGCCGCTGATAGCACCCCCAGCATCCACAAGCCCGCCACCGACTCGGCGCGGCCAGCTTCCTTCCTCGAGCGGCCGCCATCAAGAATTGAGCGAATGCGTTTCTGCAGCGGTGAACCTCCAATCATTCCTAGCGCCGCAGGAAGCATCGATGCACTCTGTTTGCAGCAACCCAAGTCCAGCAGGAACTGCGCGTAGTCCGAAGGCGTCGCACCAGCGCGCAACACGGCATCGTCGCAAGCCTTTTCCTGCAACATCCTTAGCTGCGCCGCCGCGAACCACACCAGCGGATTAAACCAGTGGATGGCACACGCCATGCGAGCGAGCAGTGTGGTCACTGCGTCATGGCGATCGAGGTGCGCCTGCTCGTGCAGCAGGGCATGTCGGCGTCGAGATGCCGACCACGCGTTGCCACTGGCGGGCAGCAACAGTACCGGTCTCACGAGTCCCCAGGCGCACGGCCCGCGATCGTCGGGAGACTCAAGGACAGTAAGTCGACGGTATTGCCGAAACGGGAGAGATTCCAACGTGTCAGTCCAGCCGCCGGAACGAAGCGGGCGGGCGCGACGGCGCCAGCGCGCCAATCCCGCTTGGGCCAATACCTCGCGGAGTAGCAAAGCAACTGTTCCGATCCACCAAACTGTAAGAACACTCGGCCACGCGTTGGCCAAACGCAAGTTCGCGGCAGGATTCTGGGCAGTCGCCGCCAATTCCATGGTGGTGCTCGCGGTGGCCACTGTAGAGCTGACAGCTGCGGTTCCGGGCGGAGCCCACGAGGAGGGAAGGATCGTAAGGGAAGGCATTAATACGATTGCCAGTGGCATCGCCAGGCACATGACTAGGGCACAAGCCCATAGCCAGTGACGTAAGGCTGCAGAAGAGCTAGCAAGCAAGCCCGCGACCACAGCCGCGAACAGTAGCAGTGCGCTGGTTTTCAAAAAAATGGAAGCCAACAGCAGAAAGCCGTCCATGGTTAGCGACCCTTTTTACGCGCACTGGCGATCAATGCACTCAATGTATCGAGTTCTTCGCGGGTGATCTTCGTGTTGGGGTTACCTAGCAGGGATGCCACGAGTTGCGATGCCGAGCCGTCGAAAAACGTATCTACAACTTGGGCAACGGCCCCGGAGCGCGCATTCTGGCGCGAGACGATGGGAGTATAGACGTAACGGGGCCCTTGCTCGCGATGCAGGAGATGCTGTTTGTCGACTAGAATGCGCAGCAGGGCGCGTACCGTCGAGTAGCTGGGTGGGTCATCCAACTCTTCTAGAATTTCGGATGCCGTCGCTTCGCCACGGCGGTAGACGATCTCCATGATCTGGCGTTCTCGGCGGCTAAGGGACTTTTGCATCTAACTGACCTGCTAGAAAAATAGCATGATGCTAAAAATTTAGCATTGCTGAGAAAAATAGTCAAGCGCACCGCGCGTGGGGCCATTTTCTTAAGGGGTAGAGAAGGGACATGCCGGCATTCCAGCATCTCAGCGTTCTCGTATCGATCGTCGTCGGCTTGAGCGTGTCCCAGTTGCTCTTCGGGTTGGGGCAGCTACTGCGCAGGCGCGGTAGTTACACGGTTGATCCGCTGTATATCCTTTCCAACGTGATCATGCTCTTGGTGCTGGTCGATTCCTGGTGGTCGGCATTCTCGTGGCACGACATCGCAGGGTGGTCGTATCGAAGAACCTGGTTCGTAATGCTAAATCCGCTGCTGGTAACGATGGCCGCGCAGCTGCTGCCGCCGGATTGGGAGGAAAGACCCGTAGATTTCCACAAGGCCTATTACAGGAACCATCGCCTCATATTCGGCATGCTCGCCTTTTATCCCTTGCTGGACATTCTGGACTCGGGATTGAAAGGGGCTGCGCATTTCAAGTCTCTGGGTACCGGATATCCGATCATTCTTACTGCGTTAGCAGCCTGCTTCGCCGCAGCTGCATTAACAAAGTCTCGCAAGATTCAAGGCATTTGTTTGATCGGCGCGCTGCTAATGATGCTAGTCATAGTGTTTGAAGCGTTTTCAGTTTTTTCACCGATGGGGAGTTGAATGAACCGGAATGAGCTATATGCCGATACCGCGCGCCGCGCCGCGCGCTACGCCTCTACGCTCGATTCCCGTGCGGTGGCGCCATCACCAGCCGCTATTGCGGCTCTCGAACACTTCGACCGGCCCCTGCCGGCGCAGTCATCCACGCCGCAGTCCGTGATCGAGGAGCTCGACGAGTTCGGCGCACCGGCGACGATGGCCTCGACCGGGGGCCGCTTCTTTGGGTTCGTTACCGGCGGAGCCTTGCCCGTGACCGTGGCCGCAAACTGGCTCGCCACGGCCTGGGACCAGAATGCCGCCATGGTCG
>Ga0163163_10000822_pt1 | contig 26449 bp, 33 predicted proteins | sample S65metaG_FD_119766 | JGI IMG/M metagenome (GOLD analysis project Ga0163163, IMG submission 119766) | Switchgrass rhizosphere microbial communities from Kellogg Biological Station, Michigan, USA - S6-5 metaG | ecosystem: Host-associated > Plants > Roots > Rhizosphere > Soil | place: USA...
AGCGTAAAAACAAACCACACCAGCGTGAGCTCGCCTAAGGCGAATACGGTATCACCCGGAACGCGCATCCAGCGCAGCGTCTGCATGAGCGGCGTGTGTAGGAATTCGGTGCTACGGGCATACCAATATCCCTGATCAACCGACGCCCAGGTCTGCATTAGCCCTACCGGCAACAGACTGCCTATGCACATCATGAATAGACCGATATTCATCGCCCAGAACGCGAATCGCAGCCGGCCTTCGTTCCAGATTAGATCGGGCATCAGCACTCGAAGGCAGACTAGCATCAGTCCGATTCCCAGCATGCCATACACTCCAAAAAGCGCCGCGTGACCGTGCAATGGCGTGGTGTTCAATCCCTGCATATAGTACAGAGCGATTGGCGGATTAATCATAAATCCGAAAATGCCGGCGCCCACCATATTCCAGAACGCCACCGCAATGAAGAAATATATCGGCCATCTATATTGCGACGCCCAGGCCGTTAGCCTGCTGCGTCGCAGATCGTCGATGGCGGGAAACGCGACCAACGTGAGCGGTACCACTTCGAGCGCACTGAATACGCTGCCCCATGCCAGCGCCACAGTAGGAGTGCCCGAAAAATATAGGTGATGGCAAGTCCCGATAATCCCTCCGGCAAGATAAATCGCGGTTGCCAATAGCGCCGCTTTGGCCGCGGTGGCTGCGTGGATCAGGCCAAGACGACTGAAGAAGAAGGCAATCACTGTAGTGGCGAAGACTTCAAAGAAGCCTTCCACCCACAGGTGGACCACCCACCAACGCCAGTATTCGACGATGGATAGGTGAGTATGTTGACCCCAAGTCAGTCCGGCCCCGTAAAACAAAGCGATCGCGGCACTGGAAATCACGAAGAGCCAAAGAAGTTGAGGCTTGGCTTTTTTTTGCCTTAGTATCGGCGCAAGCGGACGAAGCGTAAGAAAGAGCCACAGCAGCAGGCCAATGAACAGTAGCCATTGCCAACCCCTACCGAGGTCGATGTATTCGTAGCCCTGATGGCCCCAGAAGAATGAGGTTGCATCCGAAAGCTTGTTTTGAATGCTCAGCCATTCGCCCGCGAGCGATCCGACCACCACCAGCAACAATGCCCCAAAGAGAACGTTCACGCCGAGTTTTTGATATTTGGGCTCGTGCCCGCTCACCAGCGGTCCGAAGAACAGACCCGCCGCCAACCACGCAGTCGCAATCCAGAAAATACCCAGTTGCACGTGCCAAGTGCGCGTGACTGAATAGGGGAGGACTTTGGCGAGATCAATTCCATAGAATCCGTTCCCCTCGACTCCGTAATGGGCAGTCGCCACACCCATCAGCATCTGTACCAGCACCAGTGCTGACACCATCCAGAAGTATTTAAGAGTTGCCTTTTGCGAGGGAGTCGCTTGCCAGGCGCCCAGAGGATCCGTGGCGGCCGGCACCAGCGCAGGTTCTTGCTCCTTATCCGACGCATGCCACCAGACCAATGCACAGATTCCCGCGAGCAGCATTATTATGCTCACGCCGGTCCACATGACCATCTCGCCCGATGGCTGGTTCCCGATCAAGGCCTCGTGAGGCCAATTGTGAGTGTATGTGATATTCGCCTCTGGCCGGTTGGTGGATGATGCCCAGGCCGTCCAAAAGAAAAACGCCGCCATAGACCGCATCCGATCTTCGGAGCGTATCGTTCCTGCCGGAATGGAATACGCAGCATTCCCATCTCGGAACACTTCGGAGAAATGCTTCAGTTCCGCAGTAAAAGCTGCGGCCCGCGCCGGGTCTACCGTCATCGTCCCGGAACTTGGATCGTAGGTGTTTGTGCGGTACACCTGCTCCAGACGGCCACGCAAACGGGCTTGCTCTTCATGTGGAAGTGAACCGTAGTCACTGCCATACTCCTGCCGGCTCCAAATATCCAGAACGTATACTAGCTCGCGATGCAACCAGTCCGCTGTCCAATCGGGAGCCACGTAGCTGCCATGTCCCCAGATCGATCCAACCTCCATGCCGCCCATCGATTGCCAAACATTTTGCCCCCGCTCAATCTCTCCCTCAGCGAACAGCACCTGTCCGCTGGTAGAGACTACTTGCGCTGGGATAGGCGGTTTCTCCTGATAAATGCGCGTGCCAATCCATCCTAGGACAGCAAAAGACAACAGCATCACCAAAGCGAAAGCAATCCATAGTTTCTTCATGGTCGGTTGAGTTCCTTAGTTAATGGGAAGACCCTCTTTCGGATGATGTGATCAGCGATCTCTCGACCCCACGCCCGCTCAAACACCAGTCGATCGATACAGCATGGCAAGTTGTCGATTTGAACCCTGCGAATTCCGTCTGGAGCCGTGTGAGGCGAGGCAATCTTAGATCCGCGCGAGCGAAGCTCCGCAAGGGCTTCGCTGTACTGTTGCTCGTATGCCTTCGCCCTGATCTAACGATCAAATTAATCCTGGTCCAGTAATGTGTTCAGTCGAAAAACAGATAAGAAACTGACATGCTTGATGTTCGCTTAGAATCAAGCGATGGTTCGGAGTGCGTAATACATGGCACCAAACGCCGCAATGGCAACAACGGCAATCACGGCCCACTTCGTCAGACGTTGCCGGAGGGATGCTGCGGTCGCATCGTCATGCTTCATCTGAGCCGCGAGACTATCGAACATGATGTTCTCCTTAGCTAGTGCGACACTACTCCTTATCGCTGCGGAAGACAATGGTCTGCGTGCTATATGCAATGAGGGAGAGCCGGAACGCGGTGCAGCACGCTCGTCAGTAAAGCGGAAAAGTGCCCTTGGCCGGAGCAAGGCCAACTGATGGTGGTTGTAGGACCTGGAGGAAGAATGGCTGCACAGGACGTGATCACAGTTGGAGCATCAGTCCTGTAGCGCCGTGACGGCCTCCGTCTGGATGTGTATCGGGAACTGATAGATGAGGCGACTGGAAAAGCGTTCAGGTCAAGTCAAAATTCCATTAACACTAATGCGGTTTGAAGGGCGTTATCGCATACAAGACGTCTGCATGCCGAAGCACGATCTAGCGTCCAGGCGATAGATTCGTTGACCTTCCGGAGCCGCTGTAAACGGACGAAAAGATGTTTGTGCTGCGCGCGTCATCACTGGCCCCTTTTGGGGTTCTAACGTGGTACTACTTGATCAGCTTTGCAGTCACCAGCCCGCCTAGGCCGAGAAGAACAATCCCGCCCAGCGCGCCACCGAGAAGCCGTTCATTTCCTCCATCGCCCCCCACTCCGATCTGGCTGATCGGTTTTAAAGTAACGTGCCGACCACCTTCATCCTGGTCGGCCCGTTGTTCAGTAGTCCCGGTCATTTGTTGGGCGATAATTAACTTGACGTACCAAGGCTCGGCTGTTACGCTTGGGGCGGCGTGACAGGCCGCGAAAGACAATCGCGTTGGTATACTAACCAAACCGATAGTCGTGCTTACTAAGGGATTCAACCAAGGCGACAGATTCCGCCATTTTAAAAAACACGTTCTCAGGCGTGCGAATATATCGGCGGCGGATGAGATCTCCTATGAGGCTATGGCGGATAATTTTCTCGGGCAGTCTAGGCAACCAAGCATGTTCGAGTGCACAAGGGCTGGTGGGGATAGGATAAGATTTGACTGTAAGACGGACGAATATGGGATCTGCGATTCTGGCGGATTTATTCGAACCTACTTCAAGCCTGAAGCGGCTGTTCACGGCTTGCCGACGAACTTTCACTATATGTGCCAAGAGTGCCGGACGGTGTTCCCGCCGAACGGAGTAAAGCAGGTTATATGATGTGCCCAGTTTGCGGATTCAAATTTTTGCGCGATGACTCAATGAATCATGGCATTTGCCCATCCTGCGGAACTCAGTTTGGCTATGACGACGTTTCTATAAGTCATGAAGCGCTGCGCAGCGCTTGGCTGAACGATGGAGCACAATGGTTTGATACCTCAATGCGTCCGCCAGCTAATTGGGATGGATGGATGCAGGCGATGGAGGCATTTTATCCGCCGCAAATCACCCCATCGCGGAAGCCGAGCAGGTCTGAGGTGTGTACGAACTTCAAACTGGAAATAAATTCATCGGTGCACGCAACCTAAGCTCCGTTCATGCCAAAACCGATTCTCCTAGCAGCGTGCGATAAGGTCATTCTGGATACCGATGGGCTTGTCTCTCTGATAACTCTAATTGAAAAATTAGAGATCAAGATACCAAGCAACATTGATCTACCAGTGCACACCTCGATCCCGATGCGATGGTCTATCTTGGCAGTATGGAGCGACCAGAAGACCGATGAGGGAACTTATGAACAAATGACCGAAGTAGCGCTAGCTGATGGGACTATCGCCATGCACTCAGTGCCTGAGGTGATTCAGCAGGGCGTTCCCTCTTCTACGGGCGCGAAAATGATTTCGACATTGACAGCAGTGCCAGTTACTAATGGTTCGATTGAGGTCCGGTTGCACTATAGGAAAGTAGGCGACCCCAAGTGGATACAAGCCGCTACCTACCCAATTGAAATTATTTTGGTGAGATCTTGAAAATGAAAACACACGCCGAAATGATCGAAGGCCCGGAAGCGTTCACGCGGTTCCGTGAGGCTATGAAAACGATCCTCACGGTTCCCAAGAGCGCGATGCCGCCCAGCCCGTTCAAGAAGTGGGTTCCGAAAAAGAAAACCAAAAGGAGCAAATCATGAAATACTGCTGTGATGAAATTGAAGGACTCCACGAGAAACTAGCTGCCAATGCCTCCGATGAGACAATCACCCTTAGGGAGTGTTGGGAGAGATATTTCCCGATTGAAGCTGCCTTCGTCGAGCACGATAAAAACGCTCAGTGCTTCTGAGTTTTTCGCCTCCCACGTTTTTGTCGTTTCGCTTCCTTCTCAGTGAGGGAGCCGCGTTTGTAAGTCCAAACCTTTGCCAGTGAGGTTATCCCAAGTAAGGCGCTTGCCGACAACCTGGGTCATCGCCAGCCGGAAGCGGTCGAAATCGTTCATGTCCTTCCGATTGTTAAAGCGATAGGCTTGCTCGTCGAGATAACGAAACAGATGGTACGGTTCCACTGAAACGTAAGTCCCGCTGATGGTCCGCTTCAATAGGCTCCAGTAGTTCTCAAGGCCGTTAGTGTGTACATTGCCGTCCACGTACTCTACTGCGTGATCCACTACCTGATGAGCGAAGTCGCCCGCCAGTCCTTCATATGAAAGCAGCGCATCGCTATAGAGCGCGGAACCCGCTTCAACATGCTTTCTGACTTCTGCCTGCAATGCCTTTTTCTTCCGGTTCGGAACTACGGTAGTACGAACCTTGCCGCCACGTTCCAGGATGCCGACAACCGGAACTTTGTCATGACTCCCACGGCTGGTGATGCGACGGACGCGTTTCTCGACGTGCATGTTACGGGCTTTGCCGCCGATGAAAGTTTCGTCAACCTCAACATGGCCAGAAAGCATCTTGTCGAACGATCCATTATGCAGCGCGAAACGAATGCGGTGCGCCATATGCCAAGCGGACTTTTGGGAAATTCCAAGATCCCGCGAAATCTCATAGCTGCTGATGCCATTCTTGCAAGTGACGATCAGCCAAACAGCAGGCAGCCATTTCTCAAGCGCGATGGGTGAATCCTCAAAGATGGTCCCGGTCTTAAGGGTGAAGGTCGGGCTTTCATGCTTCGCGTAGCACTTCCACACGCGGGCCTTGGCAAGATAGGTAAGTTTCTCCGCTCCGCAGCGCGGGCACTTCACTTTGCCGTCCGGCCAGCGCAGGCCGATCATGAACGCTTTGCAATTCTCGAAATCCGCGAAGTATACGATTGCTTCCTGGAGAGTCTTTGGTTCGGCTGCCATGAACCAAGTATGCCCTAAACCTCTTGGTATGTCAAGTTAGTTATTGCCATAAGTTGAGCCTTACACACGGGCAATATTGTCCCCATCGAATGTTGGGATCACAGGAACGCTGCCCCACCAGTAAGCGTCAAACAAACATGAGTGTCGAGTTATCGGAAGACGAACGAAAATTTGTCATCCAAGCGTTGGAGCATTACGACGCCTATCTTCATGCTACGAGTCGAAGGGATGGCCAGGCGAAAAAACTAGTTGAAAGGCTCCAAGGCCAAAAGCCCAAGCATCGAGCGCCTGCCGAGCGACCTACCAATCGTAAGGAAGTCCACGAACGACGCGTTTAGTCACACCCGTATGACTGTGCGAAGCTGCTAGCCTGCGACGACTTTGCCACTATGGCGAACCCTCGAGGAAAGGAAATGAGAGCGATCAGCACGCGGCTACTGGCCAATCGCTCGCTCGCGGCCTGTGCAGCGTGCCTGCCGGCCACGTCCATTGGAAACATGTGAGCGTGCGCAGGATCTAAATCCGAGAGGGCATCAACTATGCACCATTCAACTTTAGGTCGTGCGGAAATGGAAGCTGATCTCGCGCGCCTTGACGAAATGATCGCGAGGCCGACCTGCTGAAAGAACACCTGCAAAGTGCGCGTCAATACTTATTGGGTGCGATGCCGGAGGAGTACTCGGTCAGCCTAGAATGGGCAAGGACCGCTTTGGATATGCTGCCTGACGCTGTGATTCGCGACCGCCTGAACAAGACAATTGCGGGACTCACGGATGACATATCCATTGCTCCGCATAGGCGCCAGAAACAGAATGACAGCGCGTAAGAACGACAGAATCATTTCCTGCCCGCACAGGGCGGGAAGTCCCTCAAAGCGCGAAGGATGGGCGCTTTTCTCACTCATGTCATCAGGGCCGACACAGCGGCCTCGCAGGTTCACGGTTTAGTCGGCGCAATGGAGCTCGGGCTAAGACTGCTGTGGAGGACGAAATAGGCAATTACGCAAATACCACAAAGAATGATAGTCACCACAATCGTTACTAACCACACCCTTCGGTACCTGGCGTCCCTCTTGACACGTGCGATTTCGTCATCTCCCTTTAGGGTCATATAACCCTCCATGCAAGCTTCGCCCGTATCTGCTCTCGACGACCAAGTTGCAAGAAACCCTTCTCGGAACGAGGAGGTGGACGCCAGGACTCAAATATCGACTACGGACAGGTCATGCTGACCATCGAAAAATTGCTTACTCGGAGATGTTCACTCTCTTCAACCTTTGCGGCCTTCACCTTTTCTTTCTTTTCCTCTATCGGAATGCCAGCAATCGTCACTTTGTGACCCAAATGCGCTTTAAGGTTCAGTTCGGAGCCAGCTTTGAGACCATAGGTCTTTCCGTCAGCATCCTTGATCGAGTATTCATTCTTCTCATCGCCTTGGGCGAGGCATCCCGTCACGTTGACCGCCGATCCCTCGGCCTTCTTCTCCTGCGCTCCAACCGGGGCCACCCACAAAAGAGCGGCACCAATGGCGCCTGCAGCAAACATTCTCGCTTTCATTCAGTACCTCCTTTGAAAGAGATGTTCCTTTGGTGAGACGCTTAACAAAAGCTAACGTTTCTACGTCAACAGATCCCTTCGAGCCCAATAATCTAAGCTCATGGTCTGTAATAGTTTTGACCCGTTTCACTCTTTCTCATGGGCCGCCACGGGGGAGGCGCCGAATGAGCAATTTCCCGTGACAATCATTGCTGAAGGCCGGTGGCGCGCTCATCATCGAGTTTGAGGATTAGGCAATCGGGTAATTAGTCGGTAAGATAGTCGCCCGCCAAGTGCTCGATTCCCGCCGTGCCGTAATAACGGGCCGCGAGAGGATTTTCTGACTGGAGCACGCCCCACGCTTCCTGCTTAGTCTTTTCTGACGGGCAATGCACTGCGACAAACGCGGCACCATGGCGGGCCAGATAGAGGTCACTATCGTGAGACTTCTGTTCGGTTGCGAAGAATCGCGAAAGGGCTTGCATCAAGAAACTTCCTAAACCGGTTTCTTCGTGAGAGAGTTCAATGAAGTCTTGGCCCGCTACCGCGATCACCTCATCTTCGGCGAACCCCGCGAGTTGCAGCTTCTTAGCAGCTCGTTGCGCCGTCTGCAGATTCCAGAGCACTGCTATAAGGTAATGGTTCGGATAGAAAACTCCCAGTTGCGTGTCAGAGTCCTTAAAGAAGTGAGTTAGCAAGCTCATAACTTCCCCTTGAAGTGCGCGAACTAACAAGCCAGCGAATCATTGGCATAGTCGGCATAAAGTATGATCTCGACGATCACCCTAGCACAGGCTGAAGGCGGATTGAAGGGCATTGTCGCGCACAATATGATGGCATGCCGAAGCGCAATCTAGTGTACAGACGGTAGATTCCGTTTCACCCTTGAGAGCGTCTCTATAGAAGGGAGAGATGTTATGCACTTCTACGCCCGTGTTCATCACTGGGTCCTCTGGTGGTTCTCGGTGGGCATCGTTTGTGGCTTTATCGCCATCGTGAACATCCTAACGAGAGATCTAACGCGAACCGAGGACAGAGTCATTCTCGTGATCGGTGTATTATTTTGGACGTTGGGTGGTTTCGTGTGTCATGCTTACGAGGGCATTACGTTTGAAAGATCGCCACAACAGGCTGGCCTCGAAAAAACAAAAATCCACAGCAAAAGATGGCATTCCGTCCATTCTTGAGTAGGCGGCAACAATTGTCGCTTGTCCTGCCGTGCGATCAAGGTTTGATAATCCCCTTGCGCACCGCATAGAGAACAATTTCGGCCGTATTGTGGAGTCCCAGCTTTTGCATCAGATTGGCACGATGTGTCTCGACCGTGTAGGGACTGAGGTTGAGAACCACAGCCGCTTCCTTGTTCGATTTTCCCTCCGCTAGGAGCTGGAGCGTCTCGCGCTCCCGCTCTGTCAATAAATCATAGGAATCCTGGGTGCGCCGCTTCCGCATCAGCCGTACGTCATCCTCGAGTAATGACCGGGCAATCGCAGGAGAAAAGAACGGCTTGCCAACTGCCACGGAACGGATGGCACGCTCAATGTCTTCGTCCGCGTTGTCCTTGAGTAAGTACCCGCGGGCCCCGGCATCGAGAGCGTTCAGGATGTAGCTCTCGTCGGTATGCATACTGAGGAAGATCACACCGACAGGCGCGTGCTCGCGGATCACACGTGCTGCCTGCAAGCCGTTCAGCAGCGGCATTGCGATGTCCATGATGACAATATCCGGCTGGAGTTCGGCGGCGAGACGCACAGCTTCGCGGCCGTCCGCAGCTTCGCCAACCACCTCCATCCCGGAGATGCGGTCAAGCAGAAGTTTTAAGCCGGTCCGTACGATCCCGTGATCGTCGGCGATCAGGATGCGAATCAACGCTAATCTCCTTTGCAATCTCCTCAGCCGCCTTAGGAATCGGCAAACGAAATTCAGCTCTCGTACCTTGCCCGGTTATTGAGATCACTCGAAAATGTCCACCGAGTTCTCGTATCCGTTCGTCCATACCCACCAAGCCCAAACCATTGCGTCGGATGGCTTCGGTGTCGAATCCGCAACCGTTGTCTGCGATAGTTCCAAGGACCCATTCACCTGTAGCCTTCAATGACACTTCAACTTTGTGCGCTCCCGCATGCTTGGAGACGTTCGTGAGGGCTTCTTGAACCACCCTGTAGAGACAGGTCCGGTGGGTGTCAGGAAGGCGATCGAGCACGGCGTCGATGTCCGCCTCAATTTCCATTCCACTCGATCGCGACATTTCCCTGACTAACCACGCCAGTGCCGGACTCAGGCCCAGGTCGTCCAGCATCGAGGGCCGCAGCAACATGGCGATATTGCGAACCATGCGAAGGGTCTGCTCAACGATTCCCATCGCATGCCCGATCCGAGACAGAAACTCAGTATCGGAGTCGCTGTGGGTTCGTATAATAGTCGACAATTCCATGCGCAGCCCGGTGAGCATTTGGCCGACCTGATCGTGTAGTTCACGCGATAGATATTTTCGTTCCTGTTCCTGGGCTGTACGCACTTGTGTCGATAACCGCCGCAGTTCCGACTCGGCTACTTGGGATTGCTTTTCGAGCACAATCATGCGCGCCAGCGTAAGCCCGGCGATCGCGAATCCGAGAACTAGCGCTAATCCAGTAGTCCAAGCCAGTGATGCCCGAAAGTCCTCATCGGCCTTGGTGATCCGTTGTCTCTCACGAGAGAAGTTTTCGGTCATCATCCGCTCAACTTCGTTGGCCAGGGCTACAATCTGCTCTCGGCGCCGCAGCCTCTCCCGCAGGAATTCCGTACGCTGGGGGTTTTTTCCCGCTAGGGTCAAATCTAAAACGATCCGAGTAGGATCCAGTTGGGTTTCGACTTCAAGGCGGAGACGCGCCAGCGCCGCTTTCTCCTGATCGCTTTGAGCCGAGGCCGTTAGAACCCGGAAGCTCTCATCAGTGCTCATTCGAATCTTTAGGAACTGATCAGCATATTGCTTCGTTGGGTTCGGAGCCGCATCGAGTAGGTAGTCGCGTGTCAGGATTCCCGTGAGATAAACATTGGCTCGGAGTGCGGCAAGCGCGTTTCCGGCCTCTAGATGAGCGCTATGAAGCGCCGCAACACGCAGTTGAGCGGCAGTGGCATTTCGCCAGATCGCAAATGCCGAAGCACCTGTGATGAGCAGAAGACTAGCAAAAGCAACGCTGAGGAGAATGGACTTGCGTACGCGCACGTATGACTCTATACTCAGTGTCCCTCGAAATGAACGCTGGAAGATGTTCACCTTTGCTGCGCGGTGCTTTGCGCACGCTTAAACTCAAACGTCTCGGTTTTCCCCCGGGGAACGATGGGAATGAGTTCCATTTCCATGGCGTCGCCCTGGGCAAGAATCCTGAAGCGCCGTTTGACAACGTCAGACCCAATGGTTTCCATTTCAACAAGCCGAGGCCCATTGAACCACATCGAGACCTGCGCTTTCTTTCCGCCGGTGTTGATCTCGCAGGATACGCCGTCGGTTCCGCAGCTAAAATCTGCAACTTTGCTACCGCCATCCAGTTGAGTGACCTGAAGGGCGTTCCGAGCGGCCGAAAACGTCCAGGCGGAGGCATGGTTGTTTTCCGCCGCGCTCTGCAGCACCCACGATCCTATCAACGCTCTACGATCATTTTGATCGTCGGCGAGCGCTCCAGCGCATGACAAGAATAGCAAAAATGCGGTCAAGTGAATTGGTTTCATAGCTGGTTCGTTCCTTTCGCAGTACGTCGCGAGGCCAAAAAACCATCAACGGGCGGCGGTAATGTGAGCCCGGCGGTTCTTCTGCCAACAAGCTTCCGTCTGATCCGTGCAAATCGGGTGGTCCTTACCGTAACTGATCACCCTCAGTTGTGCGTCAGGGATACCCATTGTGGTTAGAAATTCCTCCGCTGCGCGAGCCCGCTTGTCGCCAAGGGCGAGATTATATTCCGACGAACCGCGATCGTCGGCGTTACCTTCGATCACCAATTTTTGACTAGGATAGTTGGCCAGAATGTCGCGGATTACGCCTACGTCATCCTTGAGCACCGTGGTGGCGTCAGACCGGATGGTGGCTTTATCGTAGTCGAACAGCGCGTCTTCCAGACGGGCGAGTCGTTCATTGAGTGTCGCGCGCTCTTGCGGCGTCATGGTCGCCGAGCGCGGCGATTGAACCGGCTGGCCGGGCCTGACATTCACGGCCGCCCTGGGAGGAGTTCTAGGCGCTTCCGCCGTGGTAGGTGCTGCAGCCGGAATTGGTGCAGGTGGGGCGGAGGCCACGGGAACGGCTTTGTGGCAGGCGGCGATGGAAAGTATACCCGCCAAAACGACAGCTATAAAAATTGGCTTTCTCACGATCTTGATCTCCTCTTAGAGCTGAATCGGCTGTCGCTAGGTGTCTGGCTTAATCCGCGAGGCACCAGCAAGCTCAGATAGTCGCCTACACTTCATGAGACATCGATCTGTCCGGCTGAACAATCCCATCGATGCACCAAAATGACCGCCAACCGGGCGGTGCAGGGCACTTGTTTTTGAAAAGTTTGCCAAAATACCGCTTCTTCATGCATTCAGGGTATTGACGGAACCCTAGTCTGAGTGGAATATCAATCCTGACAACGGGTTGGTCGGTTCATTATGACTTCGGTTAAACGAAGTCCGCATGGGCGATCCGTGCATTCACCGATCTTATTTGGTAACGAGGAGAAGATCTAACTATGATCAAACTAGCGTTTGGACTAGTATTTGCCGCGTCCTGCTTTGCCGGGACATTTATTGGACAGATTTCAGATAGCGCGTGCGGTGCTAGTCACAGCAAAGTGACCGGCCAGCATGGCAAGTCGGATCGCGATTGCACCTTGGGTTGTATCAAAGGCGGAAGTAAATATGTCTTCGTCAGTGGCGGCTCCGTGTATCAGATTGACAACCAATCTTTTGCGGATCTTGAAAAACGGGCCGGTCAGATGGTCGAGGTTACTGGAGACATGAAGGGCGACACGATCACCGTTTCCAAAATTTCGAAAAAATAGCGCGACTGGCCCGAGAAAACGATTGGTCTGTCTGATGAACTGCGCAGCGAAGTTTGTGTTGGCATAAACCCTGGGGAATTCTGCACAACGATCGAACGCTGGGCTTCAATCCATCTGGTTTACGCTTTCGCATGGACGCCCCATCCGATCTGTTGAACGAACTCATCTGACAAATTTGTCAGCCGAATTTGAGAATGGCGATCCCCTCTACAGCCAAGACTGGGGTTGACAGTGGTTTGAGGTAGGCGTAGCGTAGTGCCGAGTACTACCCGATGGCTGAATGCGCTCGTTGCAAAGCCTACACGCAATTATTCGAGAATGGCGTGCCCATTTGTCTAGAGTGCACTGAGGAACGGGACCCAAAGCGCAAGCCCCCAAACGCGGACCAGATTCGTACTGCGCTTGTAAACTGCATCGCACAAGCCACAGCACGAGTCAGCGAAGCCAATCACAAATTCAGTGAGGCCATAGGGCAGTTCCCTAGCGGTTTACCTCACCCCGATGGCGTCCAGCGAATCAAGAATGCGTCGAGCGAGCTAGCTTTAGCCCGCAAGGAAATGATGATCGCGCACAAGCGGTTCAATGACTACGTGCATAGCGGGATCGTGCCAAAGGATCTGGAGCGGAGCGGGTGAATAGCATCACGGCTTTTAGGATGATCGAAGCAGATGACAAAATGGCTGCTGGCGAAGAAAAAGACGGTCGGCCCCGTGCGAGGAACTTCAACCAAGTGTCCCGCGAGCATTCCAGATAGGCGCAAATATGTGCCCCGAGAACCCCGTTGAGAACCCCGCTGCGTGCGCTGGATTTGAATTTGAAACATTGGACCTCCTCCGGACTCTAACGGATCGGGGAGTTCAGGCGAGATCGGACGGAGTATACATTCCGCTGACTCTTGTCCGGCCTAGGACCTACATCGGAATCCACACCAGGGAATAACGGTACTCGAAAGCCTTTTGATTTGCTGGCATGGCACAAATCTTTCACCGCAGCGCGAATAGCCTGGCAAAAGTCAGCATCGTAGTCGTAGTGCTGTTGCTCGCTGGAACCATTTGGGCGGCTTATAAGATTAATGCTGGCGCGTTTATCACGGATGTGAATGTGGCACGCGACCAACCGGTTCCATTCAGCCACAAACACCACGTTGGCGATGATGGCATCGATTGCCGCTACTGCCATACTTCGGTCGAGACTTCCTCCTTCGCTGGGCTTCCCCCGACGGAGACATGCATGAGCTGTCATTCGCAGATTTGGGCGAATGCGGAGCTTCTGGAGCCGGTCCGTGCCAGCTTCCGCACGGGAAAGTCGCTTGAGTGGACGCGGGTCCACGACCTGCCCGACTTTGTTTACTTTAGTCACAGCATTCACGTGAATAAAGGCATTGGCTGTTCGACCTGTCATGGCAGAGTTGATCGGATGCCGCTAGCGTATAAAGTCAATACGCTTTACATGCAGTGGTGCATTGAGTGCCACCGCAATCCGGCGCAATATGTCCGGCCGCGGGATCAGGTTTTCAACATTGCCTACCAATATCCTGACAACCAGTTGGAGCTGGGAGCTCGCCTGGTTCAGGAATACACAATTCAGAGTCTGACGGATTGCGTAACCTGTCACCGGTAATGTTATGAAGCATGACGAGTCCGTTTACTGGCGCAGCTTGGAAGAACTTGCCGCCACGAATGAGTTTCGCGCGTTCGTCGAAGATGAGTTCCCCAATCGCACACCGGATTGGAATGATCCTGAGTCCCGCCGCGGGTTCATGCGTGTGATGGGAGCGTCGATCCTGCTGGTCGGGGCTTCGGCCTGCACCAGGCAGCCGAAAGAAGTGATTGTTCCTTATGTACGTCAGCCGGAAGAAGTGATTCCCGGCAAACCTCTGTATTACGCCACCGCAATGAGCGTCGCGGGCATCGCTACCGGGATGCTTGTCGAGAGCCATCTGGGGCGGCCAACGAAGATTGAAGGAAATCCGGAACATCCCGCGAGCCTGGGCGCAACTAATGCGGCGATGCAGGCGAGCGTCCTGACGCTCTACGACCCCGACCGGTCACAGACCGTGACACGCGACGGCAACATCAGCGATTGGGGGAGTTTCATTGCCGCATTAACGGCGGCACGCGAAGCCGCTAAACCCAAAAAGGGCGCGGCCATTCGAATTCTCACCGGCACCGTAACATCGCCGACGCTTGCCACACAGATTCAGGATTTCCTCACCGCGTTCCCGCAGGCGAAATGGCACCAATACGATCCGTGTGGGCGCCATTCGGCGCGAGCGGGAGCGATGACCGCCTTTAGCAAGCCACTGAATACCATTTACCGCTTCGACCGCGCTGATGTGATCGTTTCGCTCGACGCGGACTTTCTATGCTCGTCGGTGCCAGGCAGCCTGCGTTATTGCCGTGATTACAGCGCGCGCCGGCGCGCGGCTGCCGAAAATCCGAGGGTTGCTCCTCCCCGGCTCTATATTGCCGAGAATGCGCCGTCGGTTACCGGTAGCATGGCGGATCATCACTTTCGCGTGACAGCCACGGGCGTGGCGGGTTTCGCAGGGGACATCGCTCGCGGCGGTGCCGGCGCGGCCTCCGCGGAAGTCCGGGCAGCGGTTAAAGATCTCGAAACGCATCGTGGCGCCGCAATCGTGATCGCGGGTGAATACCAGCCGCCGCAAGTGCACGCTTTGGTTCACGCCATCAATCAAACATTTGGCAACACGGGTAAGACCGTCGTCTACACCGATCCGGTGGAAGCAAATCCAGTGGATGAAATCGCGTCCATCGCAGAACTAGTCAAGGACATGCGCAATGGCGCAGTGGAGACGCTGCTGATTTTGGGTGGGAACCCGGTTTACGACGCACCCGCCGACCGCAATTTCCTGGATGCACTGAAGCGGGTAAACCTGCGGGCGCACCTGGGACTCTACTTAAACGAAACCGCGGCATGGTGTCACTGGCACATCCCGGAGTCGCACTACCTGGAGTCCTGGAGCGACGCACGCGCGTACGATGGCACGGCAAGCATCGTCCAGCCACTGATCATGCCTCTCTACGGCGGGAAAACGGCGCACGAAGTGATGAACATCCTGTTGGATCAAGCCGATCAGTCTGCGCATGATACGGTGCGCGCCTACTGGCAAACCCAGCATAAGGGCGCCGACTTCGATGACTTCTGGCAAATCTCCCTGCATGACGGAGTGGTGCCGGGAACGTCCCTTCCCGAAAGAACTCCGCCGCCTACGAAAACGCCCGTAGCGTCTGCCCCCACTTCCGCCGCGCCGGGACTTGAAATTGTTTTCCGTCCTGACCCCTCAGTCGGTGACGGAGCCATGTCAAACAATGCGTGGCTGCAAGAAATGCCCAAGCCCCAGAACAAAATGACCTGGGACAACGCGGTCTGGATCTCATCGAAGAGCGCGGAGCATTATGGTGTCACAACCGGCGACGTGGTTGAGATTGAGGTCCGTGGCCGGAAGGTGGAGGGTCCGATCTGGATTATGGCTGGGCAGGCTGATGAATCTCTCACCGTTCATTTCGGATATGGGAGGACGCGGGCCGGAAAGGTTGCCGACGGGGTTGGATTCGATGCTTATGCCTTGCGAACAACGGAGGCGCCATGGCAGGATGCAGGCGTCAAGCTCACGCGGAAATCGCGCGGCTACAAATTCGCCACTACGCAGCACACTCAGACTATGGAGGAGCGTGATCCGTTCCGCGTCGCCACCTACGCCGAATTTCACACGGACCCAGAGTTCGCACGCCCCGAAGAGAAGCGCGTTTCGAAGGATACGACGCTCTTCCCTCAATGGCCCTACAACCAGCACAAGTGGGGCATGTCGATCGACCTCAACTCTTGCACTGGATGCCACGCGTGCACCATCGCGTGCCAATCCGAAAACAACATTTCCGTCGTCGGTAAAGAGGAGGTTGCCAAGGGGCGCCACATGAACTGGCTGCGGGTGGATCGCTACTTCCAGGGCCGAATTGAGGATCCGGAAATATATTTCCAGCCAGTTCCTTGTATGCACTGCGAAAATGCTCTGTGCGAGCTGGTATGCCCCGTGGCCGCGACCGTGCACAGCGCTGAGGGTCTCAACGAAATGGTTTATAACCGCTGCGTCGGGACTCGATACTGTTCCAACAATTGCCCGTACAAAGTACGGCGATTCAACTTCTTCCTGTATGCGGATTGGGATACCGAGAGTCTTTTTGGCGTCCGTAACCCAGACGTCACCGTGCGCAGCCGCGGCGTTATGGAGAAGTGCAGTTACTGTGTGCAGCGCATCAATAGCGCCAAGATCGAGGCGGAAAAGCAGGATCGCCCGGTGAAAGATGGCGATATTGTCACGGCCTGCCAACAAGCTTGTCCGGCTGAGGCGATCGTATTCGGAGATCTGAATGACCCCAACAGCAGGGTCGCGAAGTTAAAGCGCCAACAGCGCGACTATGGCCTGCTGGAGGAATTGAATACGCGGCCGCGGACCACATATCTGGCCCGGCTGCGCAATCCGAATCCTGATTTAGAGAAGGGGTAACACTCAATTGGAACCGGAAGATAAAGAATCGACGTCCGTGGCCACGCTCGATCCAGGCCCGGATAAAGTCATTGGGCCAGGACACGATTACGGAACGGTCACTGACGAGATCGGTGGCGTAGTCTTCAGACCGTTCCTGAAGACACCACCGCAGATGTTCATTGGTTTCGCATGTGCATTCTTGCTAGTGAACCTTCTCATGATCGCTGTCACGTGGCTATTCGTCCGTGGCGTGGGAATTTGGGGGATCATGATCCCGGTCGCCTGGGGATTTGCGATCGTCAATTTCGTATGGTGGATCGGTATCGGGCACGCGGGCACGCTGATCTCGGCCATTCTTCTGTTGCTAAAGCAGGACTGGCGCACTTCCATCAATCGCTTCTCGGAGGCCATGACGCTGTTTGCAGTCGCGTGCGCCGGCATGTTCCCGATCCTGCACCTGGGTCGGCCGTGGCTGGCATATTGGCTATTGCCATACCCCAATACGATGTGGCTGTGGCCGCAACCGCGGAGCCCACTTATCTGGGATGTGTTCGCTGTATCGACTTACGCCACCGTTTCTCTCCTATTCTGGTTCACCGGCTTGATTCCGGATTTCGCCACCATGCGAGACAAGGCTGGCAATCCGATCGCGCAGAAGATATTCGGCGTGCTCGCCATGGGCTGGCGCAACTCTGCCAAACACTGGGCCCGCTATCAGAAGGCCTACTTGTTGCTGGCCGGCCTCTCGACGCCACTCGTGGTTTCGGTGCACTCGGTGGTGAGCTTCGACTTTGCTGTCGCCATTCTGCCTGGTTGGCACACCACTATATTCCCGCCCTACTTCGTAGCTGGCGCCATCTATTCGGGCTTCGCCATGGTGTTGACGCTGGCGATCCCGGTGCGTCGCTGGTACCACCTGGAAGATCTGATTACGATGCGCCACATCGAGTGCATGTCGAAGGTGATGCTGGGAACCGGCCTGATCGTCGCCTATGGCTACGCGATGGAAGCATTCATGGCATGGTATAGCGGCGGCCAGTTCGAGCGGTACGCCTTCGTCAACCGCATGTGGGCGGGCGGCTATTGGTGGACGTATTGGGTTTTGATCCTTTGCAATATCATCATTCCGCAGTTGCTGTGGTCGCGACGCGTTCGCATGTCGATCCCAGCGGTTTTTGTGATCGCTCTGGTAGTGAACGTGGGAATGTGGCTGGAGCGTTTTGTGATTGTTGTCACCAGCCTGACTCGCGACTTTGTACCGTCGTCCTGGGGCATGTATTACCCGACGGTTTGGGATTGGAGCACATACGCGGGAACAATCGGGGTATTCCTTGCCCTGATGTTCCTGTTCGTTCGCGGTCTGCCCGCCATTTCGATTTTCGAGATGCGTGAAGTAGTGCATGAGACGGAGCCAACGCATGTCCACGGAGACTAAAATTTCCGGGCAACTTGGAAATCTGTACGGCATCATGGCCGAGTTCGACGATCCGGAGTCGCTGCTGTACGCAGCTGTTCAGGCCCGTTCCGAAGGCTATCGGGATATGGACGCTTACGCTCCCATGCCAGTAGAGGGTTTGGCGGAAGCGATTGGCTTCCGCAACAGTTGGGTGCAGCGCCTGGTTTTTGCCGGCGGTCTCTGCGGTGCAACTGGCGGCTTCATGTTGTGCTGGTGGATTACTGTAATCGCGTATCCTCACAACGTTGCCGGACGCCCGTTGAACTCGTGGCCCGCGTATGTGCCGATAACTTTCGAAATGATGGTACTGGTGGCCTGTATTACGGCTGTAGTTGGGATGCTGGCGCTCAACGGACTGCCCCAGCCCTATCACCCGGTGTTTAACGTAGAAGAATTCGCGCGCGCATCGCGAGACAAATTTTTCCTGTGCATCGAAGCGTCGGATCCCAAATTTGATCTAGACGCCACTCGGCGCTTTTTAGAGCGTCTGAATCCGCGGGAGGTTATGGATGTCGCGTCCTAGATTCCTCTTGCTCACTTCCTTCCTAGGCTTGGCCGCCTGCCGGCAGGATATGCACAACCAGCCACGCTACAAGCCTCTCGCTGCTACCGAGTTTTTCGGTGACGGCCGGTCGGCACGTCCAGTAGTCGAAGGAACTGTTGCACGGGGCCATCTGCGCATAGATAAAGCCCGCTACACCGGCAAGGAAGATGGCAAGGACGTCACCGAGTTTCCATTTCTCATCACCAGAGCCGATCTGTTGCGCGGCCAGCAGCGCTTTAACATTTACTGCTCACCTTGTCACAGCAGGATCGGCGACGGAAATGGAATGGTGGTGCGGCGCGGCTTCCGCCAAGCAGCGTCCTACCACAGCGACAAGTTGATCAAGGCGCCTGTGGGGCACTTTTTTGACGTCATGACGAATGGCTTTGGAGCTATGCCTAGCTACGCTTCTCGCGTAGAGCCGGACGATCGCTGGCGTATTGCGGCTTACATTCGGGTTTTGCAACTCAGCGAGAACGCGAAAATCGAAGACGTACCACTAGACCAGCGTCCCGCTTTGGAGAAGACTCGATGACTCCGGTTGACCCCATTGCGACACGGATCGGTCGATGGCAGCGAAACTCGCTACTTGTTGGCATTGGCGGGGTTCTGCTAGCTATCATTGCGTTGTTGCTCGACCGGCAACAGTTCCTCCGTTCCTATCTTTTCGCCTATCTTTACTGGACCGGCATGGCGCTCGGATGCCTCGCCATCTTGCTAATGCATCATGTCGTCGGGGGGAAATGGGGCATGCTGATCCGGCGTCTGTGCGAGGCCGGCGCTCGAACGCTTCCGTTCATGGCGCTGCTCCTAATCCCGGTTTTATTCGGCATCCATATTTTGTACCCGTGGGCGCGGCCAGAAGCGCTGCACGATGCCAATATTCAGAGCAAGGCGGCTTACCTGAATGTCCCCTTCTTCATTGGCCGAGCCGCAATCTTCTTCGCCATCTGGTTCTTGTATTCGCATCTGTTGAGTAAGTGGTCGGCCGAGCAGGAACGCACCGGCGATGAGCGGCTCATTGGGAAGATGCGCGCCGTCAGCGCTCCGGGGTTGGTAGTCATAGCACTCACTACGACCTTTGCCTTCATCGACTGGATCATGTCGCTCGAGCCGCACTGGTTCTCGACGATATACGGCGCTATGTTCATGGTCGGCGAAATGCTGGAATCATTTGCGTTCGTTATCGCCCTGGTGATCATCCTCTCGAAGACATCTCCGCTCAAGGAATACACCACGCCGCAGCACATTCACGACCTGGGCAACATGATGTTTGCGTTCATGGTCCTGTGGGCGTACTTATCGTTTTCTCAGTTCCTCATCATTTGGGCGGGCAACCTGCCGGAAGAGATTCCCTGGTACCTCAGCCGCCTGCGGGGTGGCTGGGGATGGGTGGCGCTCACGATCGTGATTTTCCACTTTGCGGTGCCGTTCGCGCTACTGCTGTTCCGCGGTGTCAAACGGCGGGAAGAACGACTATTCCGGGTGTGCCTGCTGATGATTGCCATTCGCCTGGTGGACGTTTATTGGATCACCGAGCCGGCTTTCTTCGGGCAGCATATCCGCATTCAATTGGTGGATTTCGTGACACCTCTCGCCGTCGGAGGCTTATGGCTGGCGGCGTTTTTTGGGCAATTGAAATCACGGCCGCTGCTGCCAATGCGAGATCCGCGGCTCCAAGGGGCGCCGCGAGAAACGGTGGCATTTTAGCGGAGAATACGCATGGAAGAACATCTACAGCGGAGTTCGTTGCTAAAAAGGCCGATCGGCCATGAGGGCCGAGACGCTGACATTTGGCCGATTGTCCTGACAGGCATCGGACTTGCACTCACCGTTCTAGTGGTCGGCGTTATTGTTTATGGCATCTTCCGGTACCTGGAGACCCACCCAATTACCAGCGTTCAATCAAACCCTATGGCCGTTTTTGACTCGCAGATCCCGCCTGCGCCCCGCATTGAAGAGCACCCCGCGATCGAAATACAGGAACTGCATGCCCAGGAAGACCAGATGCTTTCCACCTACGGGTGGATCGATAAAAACAAGGGCGTGGTCCGCATCCCGATCGATCGCGCGATCGAATTACAACTGCAGCGCGGGTTCCCCACGCGAAAGGAGCCCGCACAGAAATGAAGATCGCATGTGCCCTGCTTTGGTGTGCGGAGATCGCTCTTGCGCAGATCTACGCTCCTCCGCAACCGCAGGTGTACGCGCCGTCACGCCTGCTGAAAACGGTTGGGATCAACCAGAAAATAGGCGCGCAAATCCCGCTCGATCTCCCTTTTGAAGATGAATCCGGTCGGGACGTTACGCTGCGTCAATATTTCGATAAGCCCGTGATTCTTGTCCTGGTGTATTATCAATGCCCGTCGCTCTGCAATATGGTTCTGAACGGAGTCTTGAGCAGCGTCAAGACGCTGGATATGACGGCTGGCAAGCAGTACGAGGTCATCGCCGTAAGCTTCGATCCTCGTGAGACACCGCAGATGGCGGCAGCAAAGAAGCAGACCTACCTGAAGGATTATCAGCGGCAAGGCGCGGAGCAAGGCTGGCACTTCCTCACCGGCCCGGAGACATCCAGCAAAGCGCTGGCGGCCGCAGTGGGTTTTCGCTACGTCTACGACGCCATGACGAATCAATACGCACACAGCAGCGCCATCATGATTCTGACGCCGGCTGGCCGAGTTGCGCGCTATTTCTACGGCATTCAATATCCTCCTCGCGATGTTCGTCTGGGACTGGTTGAGGCGTCGAATGAAAGAATTGGCACGCCAACAGACCAAGTGCTGCTCTACTGTTTCCACTATGATCCGGCTACCGGGAAGTACGCTCTGGTGATCATGAACGTGCTGCGTCTGGCTGCGTTGATTACGCTGGGCGCACTCCTGACTTTCATGTTCGTGATGTTCCGGCGAGATTTCCGCGCCGCGCACTTGCAGAGAGGAAACACTTGATGGGCGTTTTCTCTATCTTCCCGGAACGCGCCTCGACCGCCGCGGGCGAAGTCGACGCACTCTACGGGTTTCTGCTGGTAGTCGGAGTCGGGATGACGGCGCTTATCTTTTTCTTCGTCTTCTTCTTTGCGGTCAAGTATCGCCGCAAGGGTCCAGATGATCCGGCGCCGAAAGCTATCCATGGCTCTCTGACGCTAGAGATTGTTTGGAGCGTAATTCCGTTCCTGGTGATGCTGGTGATGTTCGCTTGGGGCACCAAATTGTATTTCCAGAATTACATGCCGCCGCCCAGTAGCACGCTCGACATTTATGTCACCGGAAAACAGTGGATGTGGAAGGTGCAGTATCCCACAGGCCAGCGTGAAATTAATGAGATGCATGTCCCTACAGGCCGCCCGATCAAACTCATTCTGGCGAGCGAGGATGTGATCCACAGTTTCTATATTCCGGCATTCCGCTTGAAACACGACGTGGTCCCCGGCAGCTACCAGACCTATTGGTTTGAAGCCTCCAAGCCGGGCCGCTATCACATCTTCTGCGCTGAATACTGTGGCACCAATCATTCGGACATGGGTGGTTGGGTGACCGTCATGGAGCCCAGCGAATATGCCAACTGGTTGACGGGCGGCACTGGAGGATCCATGCGGGACCAGGGCGAAAAGTTATTTCAACAATACGGTTGTGTGACGTGCCACGTCACCGATCGCCGAGGCCGCTGCCCATCTCTACTGAACGTATTCGGCAAGCCGGTCGTGCTTGACGACGGACGCACGGTATTGGCTGATGAAGCGTATGTCCGCGAATCGATTCTGAATCCCAATGCCAAGATCGTCAAAGGCTACCAACGCGACATCATGCCGGTTTTCCAAGGCCAGATTGGCGAAGACGGCTTACTGCAATTGATCGCGTATATCAAGAGTCTTTCGACGCCTACACCGGCTTCCGCCCCGCCCAATGCTGCACGGAGTACCAAATGAGCACCACACTCCCCTTCGCATCAACCGAGACGCACCCAAATTATCTGAACGTGGATTACGGATGGAGGTCGTGGTTATTTACTACCGACCACAAACGCATTGCTCTGCTTTATCTGTTCTCCATTACCGCATTCTTCTTCGTAGGCGGCGGATTCGCCGTAGGCATGCGGTTGAATCTGCTGACGCCAGAAGGGCTGTTTTCTCACGACACTTATAACAAGCTCTTCACCATGCACGGGATCATCATGGTGTTCTTCTTCCTGGTCCCATCGATCCCCGCAACGCTCGGTAACTTTCTAGTGCCACTGATGATCGGCGCGCGCGATTTGGCATTTCCGCGCATCAACCTATTGAGCTGGTATATCTACATCGTCGGAGGCATCATTGCTCTCACGGCGGTGGTCGAAGGAGGCGTGGACACCGGCTGGACATTTTATGCGCCCTTCAGCTCGACCTATTCCAATACTCACGTGATCCTGGCGGCGCTAGGTGTCTTTGTCTCTGGCTTTTCGTCGATTCTCACCGGTCTGAACTTTATCGTCACGATCCACAAGATGCGCGCTCCCGGCATGACCTGGGGCCGCCTGCCGCTGTTCACTTGGGGGCATTATGCCACCAGCCTGATCCAGGTCCTGGGGACCCCCGTCATTGCGATCACCATGGTGCTGTTGCTTCTGGAGCGAGTACTGCACGCCGGACTTTTCGACCCTACAGTTGGCGGGGACCCCGTGCTGTTTCAGCACCTGTTCTGGTTCTACTCACACCCTGCGGTCTACATCATGATTCTGCCCGGCATGGCGGTTATCAGCGAGATTGTAACGTGCTTTTCGCGGAAAGCCATCTTCGGATACACCTTCGTCGCGATTTCCAGTATCGCCATCGCAGTGCTGGGATTTATGGTTTGGGGACATCATTTGTTTGTTGCCGGGCAATCCATGTACGCCAGTATGGCGTTCTCTTTTCTCAGTTTTCTGGTGGCTGTTCCGTCGGCGATTAAGGTATTCAATTGGACGGCGACGATGTACAAGGGTTCGGTGTCCTATGAGACTCCGATGCTCTATGCCTTCGGCTTCATCGGGTTATTCACCATCGGCGGATTGACGGGCCTGTTCCTGGCGACCATGGCTATCGACGTTCACGTCACAGATACCTATTTCGTGATCGCGCATTTTCACTACGTGATGGTAGGCGGGATGGTGATGGCTTATCTGGGCGGCATTCACTTCTGGTTCCCCAAGATCACGGGGCGCCTGTATCCGGAGGGATGGGCGAAATTCGCCGCGCTGGTGGTCTTCGTGGGATTTAATCTGACGTTCTTTCCGCAGTTCGTTCTCGGATACCAGGGAATGCCGCGGCGCTACGCCCACTATCCACCGGAATTTCAGGCGTTGAATGTGATGTCGACCGCGGGCGCTTCCATTTTGGCCGTCGGCTACCTGATACCGATGATCTACCTCACTTGGGCATGGCGGCACGGGCCGCGATCGCCGCAGAATCCGTGGAACGCGAAGGGTCTGGAGTGGGAGCAGTCTCCCACGCCGCCGCCCACCTATAATTTCGAGCATCCACCAGTAGTGACGGAGCCTGCCTACAATTATTCCGGACATGAGAAGGAGGTGGATATTGCCGGATAGCGAAATCATGCTGCCTTCCCACGAGCCGGAATTGCAGCACCATTTCGACGACAGTGCACAGCAGCTGGAATCCTCCACGCTCGGCATGTGGGTGTTCCTGGTGACCGAAATCATGTTCTTCGGCGGAATGTTCGGCGGTTATAGCGTATACCGGAACATGTACCCGGAGGCATTCGCCTCCACCAGCCACTTCATGAATGTGACCATCGGCGCGATCAATACCGGAGTGCTGATCTTCAGCAGCTTTACCATGGTGCTGGCGGTGCGCTCCGCACAACTCGGCCAGAAGAAGGCGTTGATTGCGTTTTTAGTCCTGACGTTAATTCTGGGCTGTGTCTTCCTGGGCCTCAAATACGTCGAGTATCACGAGAAGTGGGTGGACCACCATATCCCCGGACCCGGATTCCACTACGCGGATCCGCGCTACTTCCATCAGGCTCAAATCCTGTTTTTCCTTTATTTCGCAATGACCGGCATGCACGCGATTCACATGATTGTCGGAGCCGGTCTGCTCACGACCCTGATCGTGATGGCTGCGCGCAATCGATTCACCGCCACTTGGTATACACCAGTCGAGATGATCGGCCTCTACTGGCACTTCGTCGATATCGTCTGGATTTTTCTGTTCCCCCTTTTGTACTTGATAGGACACACACGATGAACCATCAGGTAGTTTCGGTCAGGGTTTACGCCGCGGTGTTTTGCGCGCTTCTGGCGCTCACGATCACCACCGTGGTCGTCTCCAAGCTCGAGCTGGGCGAGTTCAACTTTATAGCGGCGATGACGATTGCTGTTATCAAGGGAACGCTGGTTGTCATGTTCTTCATGGACGTGAGGCGTGCCACGTCAATGACAAAGCTTTTCGTCGGCGCCGGTTTGTTCTGGCTCGCAATTCTACTTGTGTTCCTTCTTAGTGACTATTTAAGCCGCGGCTGGCATCCTAGCCTTCGCTGGCTCTAGCCGGCGGCGGGAGAGTTTCGACGCCATGATCAAAATACTAACGATTGAGCGTGAGTACGGAAGCGGTGCAGCCGAGATAGCCCGAAAGCTCGCGGACCGCCTCGGCTGGAAGTTATGGGATCAATTGCTCACCGACGAAATAGCACGCCATATGAAGTGTGATCCCGTTGAGATTGAAAAACACGGGGAGCGAATCGACCCTCTATACTATCGTCTCCTCAAATCCTTCCTGCGGGGCAGCTTCGAGGGAAACTTAAACGTTCCGGAGATGCAGATGGCGGATGCGGAGGGAATTCGACGGGTCGCCGAGCAACTGGTGATGTCGGCAGCCGCAGAAGGTAACGCTGTGATCGTCGGGCGTGGTTCGGCTTACTACTTACGAGACCGACCCGATTGCTTTCATGTTTTTGTGTATGCGCCGCTCGAAGAAAGGGTCCGCAGGTTGCAACAGGCCGGAAAGAGTCAAGAGGAAGCAAGTCAACTTGCCGGAACTGTCGACCGCGACCGGGCTGACTTCATAAAGCAATATTTTGGCATTGAGTGGCCAGCCCGACATTTTTTCCACCTGATGATCAATTCCACGATGGGTGATGGAGCTGTGGTGCAGATGGTGCTGGACGGGCTGTCGGTTGTCCACAAGGGCTGAACTCGACGTCGTGTTCCATGATTTGGCCGGCACTCCTGGTTACCATTGGTTATAGTTCAAATCAAGGTTATATCGTGATACGATATAAATGTGGATATCGCATTAAATGACTATAGGGAACTAGCTGAGTTTCGCTATCAGCTCCGACAGTTTCTGCAGTTCAGCGAAGTGCAGGCAAGAGAACATGGGATCGAACCGAAGCAGCATCAAGCCTTGCTTGCGCTCAAGGGATTACCCGCCGGAGCCCTCCCGACGGTTGGCGAGCTTGCGAACCGCCTCGTGCTGCGCCATCACACTACGGTCGAGCTGATCAATCGGCTTGAATCAGCGGGCTTCATCAAGCGCCAACCGGATCCGGCAGACGGCCGGCAGATCCTACTCCATGTAAC
>Ga0163163_10000824_pt1 | contig 26424 bp, 33 predicted proteins | sample S65metaG_FD_119766 | JGI IMG/M metagenome (GOLD analysis project Ga0163163, IMG submission 119766) | Switchgrass rhizosphere microbial communities from Kellogg Biological Station, Michigan, USA - S6-5 metaG | ecosystem: Host-associated > Plants > Roots > Rhizosphere > Soil | place: USA...
AGCAGTTCGGCGATGGTCAGCACCAGGTCGGTGGCGGTGACGGCCTCGGGCAGCGCGCCGCTCAGCCGGACCCCGATCACCCGCGGAACCAGCATGGACAGCGGCTGGCCGAGCATCGCCGCCTCGGCCTCAATGCCGCCAACGCCCCAGCCGAGCACGGAGAGACCGTTCACCATTGTCGTGTGCGAGTCGGTGCCAACCAGCGTGTCTGGATAGGCAACTTCCATTGTTGCCTGCTTGCCGTCGACCTTCACCTTGTCTTTGCGGTTCCACACCACCCGCGACAGATATTCGAGATTGACCTGATGACAGATCCCGGTGCCCGGAGGCACCACGCTGAAATTGTCGAATGAGCGCTGTGCCCATTTCAGGAACTTGTAACGTTCCTGGTTCTGCCGATACTCCTCCTCGACGTTCTTTTTGAACGCCTGGTTGCTGCCGAAGAACGTGACCGCAACCGAATGGTCGATGACAAGATCGACCGGCACCTGCGGATTGATCTTCTTAGGATCGCCGCCGAGCGGCTTCATCGCGTCGCGCATGGCCGCAAGGTCGACCACCGCCGGCACGCCAGTGAAATCCTGCATAAGAACGCGCGCAGGCCGGAACGCGATTTCGCGTTCGGACGTCTTGGTCTTGAGCCACTCGGCAACGGCCTTGATGTCGTCCTTGGTGACTGATCGCCCGTCCTCGTTGCGCAACAGGTTCTCCAGCAGGACTTTCATGGAGAACGGAAGACGGGAAATACCCTTGAGCCCATTCCGCTCGGCAGTGGGAAGACTGAAGTACGCGTAACTCTTGCTACCGACCTGGAGGGTCTTGCAGCATCTGAAGCTGTCGAGCGAAGTCATTTCGGCTGTTTCCATTCCCGGTCGGCCGACCGGCGCTGGTTCGGACTAAGTTATTGGCAAGGCGATGTTTTATCGGCTGGCGAGACTTGCGTCCGAATTCGAATAACGTAACGTCGCAAGTTCGGGCTTATAAGGTCTTTTCGCGCCCGACGCCATATTCGCCGAGACCAGCGCCGAAGATGCGAAAAATGTTGGGGTTTTCCGGGTATAGGCCCACCGCGCGACCGAGCCGGCAACCGTGATGGAACTTCAAGCCGAAGGCCTGACCTGCAGCCGGGGTGGCCGCGAGGTGTTCCGTAATGTCGGTTTCAAGGTCCCTGCGGGTGAGGCGCTGATCATTACGGGGCGCAATGGCGCCGGCAAATCCTCTCTCCTTCGAATGATAGCCGGGCTCGTCCGTATTGCCGCTGGACGGTTGTCGCTCGACGGTGGGCTCGCCGACACGCCGATTGCCGAGCAGGCTCACTATCTCGGTCATCAGGATGCAATGAAGCCGTCGCTGACGGTGGCTGAAAACTTGCAATTCTGGGCGAGGTTCCTCGGATCACGCAGCGACATCAACCCAGCACTTGAGCGGCTTGACCTCGCGCCGCTTGCCGACCTGCCCGCCGCCTATCTCTCTGCCGGCCAACGCCGCAGGCTCTCGATAGCACGCATCATCGCCGTCGCGCGTCCGGTCTGGTTGCTCGACGAGCCAACATCTGCGCTTGACGCACCTTCGCAAAGCCGGCTCTCCGACATCATGCGCGACCACCTCGCAACCGGCGGAATCATCGTCGCCGCCGCGCACGGAGCGATCGGTCTCGAGCGCGCACGCGAGCTCAAGCTTGGTGTGGCATGAATATGCTCGTCGCAATTTTGGTGCGCGATATGCGTCTCGCGGTTCGCGTGGGCGGCGGAGCCTTTATGGGCGCGCTTTTCTTTTTGATCGTGATCACGATGATGCCGTTTGCCATCGGGCCTGATCTTGCGCTGCTTGCGCGGATCGGTCCGGCAATTTTATGGCTCGGCGCATTGCTCGCGAGTCTGCTTGCGCTTGATCGTTTGTTCGCGACCGATCATGACGACGGGTCGCTTGATCTTCTTATGATGGGCCAGGTCCCGCTCGAACTGACCGTGGCGGCAAAGGCACTTGCTCACTGGCTCACGACCGGTTTGCCGCTTGTGGTGATCGCGCCCCTGCTTGGGCTGATGCTCAATATCGATTTGCATGCGCTGGGCTGGCTCGCGCTGACACTTGCCGCGGGCACGCCGGCTCTGACATTCATAGGGTTGATAGGCGCCGCACTGTCGGTGGCGTTGCGACGTGGCGGATTGTTGCTCGCGGTGCTGGTGCTGCCGCTCACCGTGCCGGTGCTGATCTTCGGCGTCGCAGCTGCGAACGCCGCGATCGCCGGCTCTACGCCGTTCGGCCCCGCTTTCACCATTCTTTGTGCACTAAGCTTGTTCAGCCTGGTGCTCGGCCCCATTGCCGCGACGGCGGCCCTGCGCCATGGACTCGAATAGAATGCTAAGAGACCGCCGATGGCTGTGATCGATCTCGCTAACCCGACGCGCTTCCTGCGCATCGTCGATCGCGTATTACCGTGGCTGATCGCCGCCACGGTCGTCCTGTTCGCGGTCGGCCTTTATCGCGCTCTGAATGCGCCGGACGACTACCAGCAGGGCGCGACCGTCAAGATCATGTTCCTGCACGTTCCGGCGGCATGGCTCGGCATGTTTGGCTGGGCGCTGATGAGCATAGCTGCGCTTGGCACGTTGGTGTGGCGGCATCCGCTGGCTGATGTGGCGGGCAAGGCCGCCGCTCCGATCGGCGCGGCATTCACGTTCATCTGTCTTGTCACCGGCTCGCTCTGGGGCCGTCCGACGTGGGGCACCTATTGGGTGTGGGATGCACGGCTGACGTCGACGCTGGTTCTGCTCCTGCTCTATCTCGGCGTGCTCGCGCTTTACTGGACTGCCGAGGAGCCCGGCCGCGGTGCCCGCGCCGCTGCGATCCTGTCGCTGGTCGGCGCCGTCAATCTTCCGATCATCAAGTTCTCGGTGGACTGGTGGAACACGCTGCACCAGCCCGCTTCCGTCTTCCGTCTTAGCGGGTCGACCATTGATCCGTCGCTACTGACGCCGCTGCTCATCATGGCGCTGGCATTCACGTTCCTCTTTGTCACCTTGCATCTCGCGGTCATGCGCAACGAGATTCTGAGGCGGCGGGTCCGTAGCATGCGGCTCATGCAGGCGCAGGAAGTGCGCGCATGAGCCTTGGGCCGCATGCCGATTTTATTGTTGCCGCTTATGCGGTGACCTTGTTCGTTGTGGCAGCGTTGATCGCATGGGTACTGCTCGACTACGCGGCGCAACGCCGCGTTCTGGGCAACCTGGAGGGGCTTGGAGTGACCCGGCGCTCCCAGCGCGAAGGCTAGCCCAATGAGCACCGCCTCGAGCGAAGGCCCCGCCAAAAGGCGCCGCAATGTCCTTGTGTTTCTCCCGCTGATCGCTTTTGCCGCGCTGGCAGCGCTGTTTTTCTACCGTCTTGGCGCCGGCGATCCGTCCCGCCTTCCGTCGGCACTGATCGGACGGCCGATTCCAGCCACCGATCTGCCGCCGCTGCCTGGCCTCGAACGCGACGGCAAACCGGTCCCCGGCCTGAGCAACGCGACGTTTCAGGGCGCAGTGACGCTGGTGAATGTGTGGGCGTCGTGGTGCGTGCCCTGTCACGACGAGGTGCCGTTCCTCGATCAACTATCGAAGGACAAGCGCATCCAGCTTGTCGGCATCAACTACAAGGACTCACCTGACAATGCGCGGCGGTTTCTCAATCGCTACGGTAATCCTTTCGTGGCGAGCGGCCGCGACGACGCCGGACGCGCGTCGATTGATTGGGGCGTCTATGGCGTACCTGAAACCTTTTTGGTCGGTCGCGACGGCCGTATCGCTTACAAGCTCGTAGGGCCAATCACGGCGGATAACCTGGCGCACACGCTCATGCCGGAAATCGAGAAGGCACTGCGCTAGTTTTTGTCGCTGCTCTCGACGCCGTATTTTGTGAGCAGTGGATATTGCATTGCCGCGAAAAGAAAAGTGAGCGGCACCACCCCAAACAGCTTGAAGCTCACCCAGAAATCGGTGGTTTGCGTTCGCCAGACGATCTCGTTCAGGATCGCAAGTGCGAAGAAAAAGAACGCCCATCGCCAGGTCAGCTTGCGCCAACCTTCTTCCCGAAGATGAAAGACAGAATCGAACACGATCCCGAGCAGTGGTTTGCCGAACAGAAGCCCGCCTACCAGCGTGCCGCCGAACAGAACGTAAATGATCGTCGGCTTGAGCTTTATGAACAGCTCATCGTGCAGCAGCAGCGTCAAACCGCCGAAGATCAGCACGATGACCGCCGTGACCACCGGCATGACCGCGATATGCCGGGTCATGGCATAGGAAACCGCCAGCGCGGCTAATATCGCCACCATGAAAGCTCCTGTGGCGGCAAAGATGCCGAGCTTCGCGTTCGCGGCAAAGAATAGAACGAGCGGCCCGATATCGAGGACCAGCTTGAGGACCGGATTGAGCTGCTTCTGTTGCGCGGCCATTGAGCGTACTCACTCTCCCAATCCTACCACGGCGCGCGCGAAATCCCGCGCAGTGAACGGCGCAAGATCATCCACGCCTTCACCGACGCCGATGAAATGCACCGGTAGTCCGAATTTTTCAGCAATCGCCACCAGAATGCCGCCGCGTGCCGTCCCATCCAGCTTGGTCATGATCAGCCCGGTGACTCCTGCGATCTTTCCAAAGATCTCCACCTGACTGAGCGCGTTTTGACCAACCGTCGCATCAAGCACAAGTAGCACTGCGTGTGGCGCGGTCGGCTCAACCTTGCGCATGACGCGCACCATTTTTTCCAGTTCGCTCATCAACTCGGCGCGGTTCTGCAGACGACCGGCGGTGTCGACTAACACCACCTCCACCCCCTCACTCTTCGCGGCTGTGATCGCGTCAAACGCAAGGCCAGCCGCATCACTGCCGGGCTCGCGCGCTATGACCTTCGCTCCCGTGCGCTCCCCCCAGATCTTCAGCTGATCGATCGCAGCGGCACGGAAGGTGTCGCCGGCGACCAACGTCACCGTCTTGCCCTCCGCGCGCAGCCGCGCAGCGAGCTTGCCGATCGTCGTGGTTTTCCCGGAGCCGTTGACGCCGGCAACGAGGATGACGAATGGCCGAGCGGTAAATTCCAATGGCTTTGCCACCGGGGCCAGTGTCTTCTCGATCTCGCCGGCAAGAACCGCCTTGACCTCTTCGGACGAAATCCCTTGCGGATAGCGACCTTCGCGCAACGCATCGACGATACGCGCGGCAAGATCCTCGCCAAGATCGGCGCGAACTAGTTCATCCGCCAACGCATCGAGCGTTTCGGGATCGAGCGGGCGGTTGGTCACCAGAGTCGTTATCGAGGAGCCAAGCGACGAAGACGTGCGCTTGAGCCCGCCGCTCAGCCGCTTCCACCAGCCTTCCGTCTGCGTGCTGTCGTTCATGTGGCGCTCGTGATAGCGGTTTCGGCATGACACCGGAAGAGATGCTCGCCCGCCTTCTGTATCGCGACGGGCTCATGCTGGTGGTCGACAAACCGGCGGGGCTGCCCGTGCATCGCGGGCCGAAGGGCGGCGATGCCTTCGAGGACTATTTCGACGCGCTGCGGTTCGGCCTGCCGCGCGCGCCCGCACTCGCGCACCGCCTCGACCGTGACACGACAGGGTGCCTGGTGCTCGGACGCCACCGCAAGGCCCTGGCGCTGCTCGGCAAGCTGTTCAAGCAGGGCAAGGTCGGCAAATGCTATTGGGCCGTGGTCGAAGGCGGGCCGGATGCCGCGGAGGGGCGGATCGATATTCCGCTCTCCAAGCGCGACGAGTCGCGCGGCTGGTGGATGAAAGCTGACAAGGCTGGACTGCCGTCGACCAGCACGTGGACGGTCCTGGGCCGGGGTTCGGGATTGACGTGGCTCGCGCTGGAGCCGGTCACCGGTCGCACTCACCAATTGCGCGTTCATTGTGCGGAAATGGGATGGCCGATCGTCGGCGACAATATCTATGGGAAGGCGGCGCGCACCGGCGACACGGCCCTCCATTTGCATTCGCGCGAGGTAACGGTGCCGATTTCAAAGAACAAGCCTGCGGTAAAAGTTATCGCCCCGGTGCCGGAACACATGCGCGAGAAGCTCGCTGCCTGCGGCTGGCACGCAACGGCCGAAAATTGAAGCCGGCAGCTTTGCCGGAACTTCGACGAGGGCCGGGCGTTCAGAGCCCATCGCCCGCAAGTCGGAGCACTCAATGTTCATCGGTCATTACGGGCCGAGCTTCGCTGGCAAAGTCGCGAAGCCGGCAATTCCTCTGTGGGTTCTGTTTCTCTCCGTCCAGCTCGTCGATATCGCATGGTCGATTCTGGTGCTGCTTGGAATCGAAAAGCTCCGCATTGTGCCGGGGTTCACTGCGACGAACCCGCTCGACCTTTATTACATGCCATTCACTCATAGCCTGCCGGGCGCGGCTCTCTGGTCAGTGGGCGCCGCACTTGTCTACCGGGCCATCTGGCGCACGCAAGGTTGGCTGGCACCCGCAATCGTGGGGGCCGCGGTGTTTTCACATTGGATCCTCGATCTGGTGGTGCATCGCCCTGATCTCGCGCTGTTTGACGACTCGTACAAGGTCGGGCTTGGACTTTGGAATTATCCCGCAACCGCCTTCGCGCTCGAAATCGCTCTGCTGTTCGGCGGCATCGCGCTTTATCTCAGGACGACGAGGCCCAAGGATGAAATCGGCCGCTATGGCATGCCGGTCTTCGGCATCGTTGCCGTCGCCGTTCAGGCTTACGTCTTTTTCGGTCCGCCGCCGGTTTCGGACACAGCGATGGCCCTCACCGCGCTCGGACTTTATTTCGTGTTCGCCGCCATCATCTACTGGCTGGAAGGCAAGCGCAGCTAGCTGTTTTCAACCGCAACAGCTGGCGGCCGTCGCGGACTAGTAAAGCTGCGCCTTGATGCGTTCCGGTGCCTCGCGGTCATAGGTTTCGCCGCCGAGCTTGCCCTTGCTCAGCTCGGCAATGATGGTGCCGGTCGAGGGCAGGCTCTTGCGGTCGATCTTGGTCGCATCCTCCCAGAGCTTCGAGCGCACGATTGCCTTGGAGCAATGGAAATAAATGCTCTCAACGTGAACGATCAGGACGCAACGCGGCAGCTTGCCGTTGACCGCGAAGTCTTGCATCAATTCAGGATCGATGGAGATCGATGCGCGGCCATTCACGCGCAATGTTTCGCCCACGCCCGGAATCAGGAACAGAAGGGCGATGCGCGGATCGCGGATGATGTTGCGGAAACCGTCGATGCGATTGTTGCCTGGCCGATCGGGGATCGCCAACGTTTTTTCATCGAGGATCCGCACGAAGCCGGGAGCGTCGCCTTTGGGTGAGCAATCAAGTCCCTCGGGGCCTGCCGTCGCCACGGCCACAAAAGGCGCCGCCTCGATCAGCTTTCGGTAGCCATCGTTGATGTGGTCGATTTCCTTGACGACCGAAGCACCCATTCTCTCTCCGTAAAGAGACTGGAGTTGATCCATCGTCGTGATCAGATGATCGCGGTAGGCCATTGCAGATCCCCTTTATTGCGCATGATCTTATCCGAAAACCGGTTCCCACTTTTCGGGATCATGCGTTAGGCGGCTAAAAGCTGCCGGCCGTCATGTGCCTTTATTGCAAGATCAAGGATAACACCGGGCTCCACCGATGCGGCAAGCCGCACCGGCATGAACTGTTCGGTGTGCCCAAGTGCGCGTGACTCGACGAGAACACGGCGGCGAGCGCCAATCTCGCCGTCCAGATAAGCCGCCAGCGCCATCTCGCCTTTCGTGCGCAGCCGCCGCGCACGGTCTTTGACGATGGCGCGATCAACCTGCGGCATGCGCGCCGCCGGCGTGCCGGGCCGCAGCGAAAATGGAAAGACATGAAGCTGGGTTAGCCCGCATTCGTCGACCAGATCGAGCGAATGGGCAAACATGGCTTCGGTCTCGGTCGGGAATCCTGCGATGATGTCGGCGCCAAAAACGACGTCAGGCCGTAATCGGCGCACGCGTTCGCAGAAGGAAATTGCATCGCGGCGCGCGTGCCGCCGCTTCATGCGCTTGAGAATGAGATCGTCGCCGGATTGCAGCGATAGATGCAGATGCGGCATCAACCGGCGCTCGTTGGCAAGCGCATCAAGCAGGTCGGAATCGGCTTCAACCGAATCGATCGACGACAGCCGCAGGCGAACCAGTTCCGGCACATCCCTCAGAATGCGCTTGACCAGCGCCCCCAGCCGCGGCGCGCCAGGCAGATCCGTCCCATAGCTCGTGATATCGACGCCCGTGAGCACGGCTTCACGGTAGCCGTTGCCGGCGAGACGCCGCACCTGGGCAACAACGTCGTCGACCAAGAGCGAGCGTGAATTGCCGCGGCCAAACGGAATAATGCAGAACGTGCACCGGTGATCGCAGCCATTCTGCACCTGAACGAATGCGCGCGATCTGCCCTCGATGCTGTCGATGGCGTGAGGGCGCATCGCCTTCACCGCCATGATGTCGGACACGGCAATCTTTTCTGTCGAACTCCAGGTGCGGGCGTCGAATTTTTCCTCGTTGCCGACGACACGATCGACTTCCGCCATCGCGGCGAAATTCGCCGCCTCGGTCTGGGCAGCACAGCCGGTCACCACAATGCGCCGGTGCGGCCGCTCGCGCTTGAGACGGCGGATTGTCTGCCTCGCCTGCCGTACCGCCTCCGCAGTGACAGCGCAGGTATTGACGATGGTTGCATCGGTAACGCCTGCCGCAGCCGCTTCGCGCCGGATTGCCTCCGACTCATAAGTGTTCAATCGGCAGCCAAATGTGACGACGTCGACGCTCACGACACGCTCGCTTTGGTAAAGAGCGCAGGATCGAACTGGCCCTTGAACTCAAATTGCACTGGGCCCGTCATGAGCACGTGATCATCTTTTTCGCGCCAATCAATCATCAGCTCGCCGCCGGGCAACGTGACCTTCACCTTGCGCCTGGTCCGCTTGAGCCGGGCGGCGGCAACGGCCGCGGCGCAGGCCGCTGAGCCGCAAGCCTTGGTGAGGCCGGCGCCACGTTCCCACGTGCGGATGATGATGTGGTCGCGCGCAACGATCTGCGCCAGCGTTATATTGGCGCGCTCCGGAAAAATCGGATGATTTTCGAGCAACGGCCCCAGACGCGCGAGATCGTGCGCATTGACGTCGTCGACCCAGAAGACCGCATGCGGGTTACCCATGCTCACCACGGATGGCGAATGGAGCACCGGTTTGTCGATTGGACCGATCTGCAGCTCGATGGCGCGCGTGTCGCGGAATTCCTCCGCCAGCGGAATCTCGTTCCACTTGAAGCGCGGCGGTCCCATGTCCACCGTGAACATGCCATCGGCACCCTTCCAGCAATTGAGAATGCCGGCAGTCGTTTCAAAAGTGAGCGTGTCCTTGCCGCTCTCCTTGGCCACAAGATCGGCGACGCAGCGCATGCCGTTTCCGCAGGCACCCGCTTCCGAGCCGTCATTGTTATAGATGCGAATGAAAGCGTCGGTGCCCGGCGTGCGCGGGGGATAGAGCGCCATCAGCTGGTCGTAAGGTGTCCCGCCGGGCCGCGCCACCGCGCGGGCTTCATCCGCCTCGATTTTGCCGCCCCGCGCGCGCAGATCGACAACGACAATCTCGTTGCCGACGCCGTTCATCTTCACGAAGGACTGATTGGCGAGTGCGCTCATATCGTGCTTTGCCCGGCTTTTGCCCGGTTTATATGGCGAATACTCGAGGATTGGCCAGAGGCCTGCTAGAATGTGCACCAATGCTGGCGAATCGCCGGACCGCCGCGAACGACGGAGAGCCGTGATGTCGCCCTTCCAGCTTGTTTTGACGCTTGCCGTCCTCGCATTGCCGTTCACGGTCGACGTGGCAGCGGCGCAGCCCAAGCCCGGTGTCAGCGACCCGATGCCGGCTCCGATGGGCCCGGCTTCACCGTCACCGCTGCAACCAGGCGATGCTTTTGGAGAACAGGTGACATTGCCCGAACGGACGATGGTTTATCTCAAGGGTCACAGCAAATGGGATACCGCTTTCGACACATTGATCGACGCGTTCAAGTCGCTGAACGAATATCTCGCCAAACAGAATATCAAAGCGACCGGCCCGGCCTTCACTGTCTACACGCAGACCGACGACACCGGTTTTTCCTATCAGGCCGCACTCCCAATTGCACAGTCGCCGAAAGATCCTCCGAAGGGCGATATCGCGGTCGGACCCGCACCCTCCGGCAAGGCCTATAAATTTGTTCATCGCGGCTCGTATGACGCCATGGATACGACCTACGAGGCGATCACGAACTATCTCGACGACAAGCAACTGGAAGCGAAAGACCTCTTCATCGAGGAGTACACTACCGATCCGGTGAAGAGCGATCCCGACAAGCTGGTGGTGAACGTGTTCGTTCCGGTGAAATGATGACGACAAGGCGTTTTGCATTTGTTTTGTTCGCGTGCGCACTCGGATACGCGCTTGGGTTCGGTCAGGCACGTGCAACGGAAAAGCTTGTGACCGTGACCGGTGAGGCGACGATTGCGGTCGCGCCGGATACCGCGATGATACGCATTGGCGTGACCAGTCAGGACAAAACCGCGCGCGAAGCGGGGGAAGTCAACGCGAAGCAGATGACCGCCGTGCTCGCGGCGATCAAAGACGCCGGGATTGCGGATCGTGACATCCAGACTTCGCGGCTATCGCTGCAGCCGCAATACGATCCGAACAAGAGCGGCACCGCGAGGCTCACCGGTTTCCAGGCCACCAATCAGGTAACGGTCCGGATTCGCGATATCGACAAGTTGCCGGCTGTCCTCGACCGCGCTATCGGCGCCGGCGCTAATGAAATGTCGGGTATCGAGTTCGTGGTTTCGGAGCAGTCGAAGCTGCTCGACCAGGCCCGCGATGACGCGATCGCCGATGCGCGCCGGAAGGCCGAGCTTTATGCCAAGGCTGCCGGGGCCAAGCTTGGCCGCGTCGTTTCGATCACGGAAGAAGGCTCCTCCCCGCCGCCGCGGCCGATGCAGGCCATGCGCGCCGGCGCGGTTCCCGTTGCCCCCGGCGAACAGACGCTGAGGGCCGTTGTGACTGTCAGCTACGAACTGGCGCCCTAGTTAAATCAAATCTTCAACTGCCCCGGGACACCATCGGTGCTCGGTAGTAGCCTACCAATCACGGGAGGCGGCGATGAAGATCATTCGGACAAGTGTAATTTTTGCCGGACTTGGCCTGATTGTCGTTGCTGGCAGCGCAAATATCGCCCGTCCGCAGAGTGCGCCGCCTGCCGAAACGATGCAGGCCGCGCGGGATCTGGTGGCGCTCGTGACCAAAGAAACCATGCGCCAGATGGTGCAACAGGTGACGGCGCAGGTGTGGCCGCGCATCGAACAAAGTCTGCGGGCTAAGCAATCAATCACCGACAGTCAGCTGAGCGATTTGCGCAAGGAGTACGAGCGTATCCAGTTCGAGTTCATAGCGAAGGTCATGGACGATGCTCCGTCCATCTATGCCCGCCATTTCACCGCGTCTGAACTCCGCGAACTGCTCGCGTTCTACCAAACGCCACTGGGCGAAAAATCACTGCGTGTGTTGCCCCAGGTTACGGCCGAAACAATGGCTTCGATGATGCCGCGGATGCAGCAACTCCAAACGCAGGTATTGGAGGCGTTCGTTAAGGTCCTTCGGGAGCGCGGATTCAACATTTGAGCGATCGAGCGGCAAATTGGCTACTTTTCCGCCTGTCCTTGACTCCACAAGTCACCGACCCTAGGTTCCGCCCGCTCTCGATAGAGACGTGAAGACCCAGTTTTTGCCGCCCGGTCCACTGAGAGGCCGGAGGCCACCGCCCGACAGCGCGATGCGCCCTCGGGCGTAAAGGTGCTTGTAGAACGATGTTCGATTCGTTGTCGGAAAAGCTCGGCGGCATCCTCGACCGCCTCACCCGCCGCGGCGCGCTCAGCGAAGCCGACGTCGATGCCGCACTGCGCGAGGTGCGCCGTGCGCTGCTTGAGGCGGACGTCGCGCTCGACGTTGCGCGGGCGTTCGTTGACGGCGTCAAGAAAGAGGCCGTCGGCGTCGAAGTGATGAAGTCGGTGACGCCCGGGCAGATGGTCGTGAAGATCGTACACGACCAGCTTGTGGCGACGCTGGGCGCCGGCAGCCAGGGTGCGAGCACCGGTATCGACCTCAACGCCGCGCCGCCGATTCCGATCATGATGGTCGGCCTGCAGGGTTCCGGCAAAACCACAACGACCGCCAAACTCGCAAGACGGCTCGCCGACCGGCAACGGCGTAAGGTGCTGATGGCCTCGCTCGACGTTCGCCGTCCGGCGGCAATGGAGCAGCTCGCCGTGCTCGGGCGTGATGCGCAGATCGACACTCTGCCGATTGTCGAGGGCCAGACTCCCCCGCAGATCGCGCGCCGCGCCATCGAAGCGGCCCGGCTTGGCGGATACGACGTCGTGATGCTCGATACCGCAGGCCGCACCACGCTTGACGACGTCATGATGAGCGAGGCGGCGGAGGTCAAACGCGCGGTCAATCCACACGAAGTGCTGCTCGTCGCCGACGCGCTCACCGGCCAGGACGCGGTCAATCTGGCGCGCTCTTTCGACGAGCGCGTCGGCCTGTCGGGCATCGTGCTCACCCGGGTCGACGGTGACGGGCGCGGCGGCGCGGCTTTGTCCATGCGCGCCGTTACCGGCAAGCCAATCAAACTGATCGGCACCGGCGAAAAGCTGGATGCGCTCGAAGACTTCGACCCTGCCCGTATCGCCGGCCGCATTCTCGGCATGGGCGACATCGTCGCGCTGGTGGAAAAAGCCGCCGCCAACATCGATGCCGAGAAGGCCATGCGCACGGCCGAGAAGATGCGCAAGGGAGCCTTCGATCTCGCCGACCTGCGCGAGCAGCTGACGCAGATGCAGGCGATGGGCGGGCTTGGCGGCCTGATGGGCATGCTGCCGGGCGTCGCCAAGATGAAGAACCAGCTCGCGGCCGCCAATCTCGATGACAGCGTCATAAAACGGCAGATCGCGATCATTGACTCGATGACGCCGAAGGAGCGCCGCAACCCGGATGTGCTCAAGGCCAGCCGCAAGAAGCGCATCGCCGCAGGCTCCGGCACGACGCCGGAAGCGATCAACAAACTGCTGAAGATGCATCGCGGCATGTCGGACATGATGAAGATGATGGGCGGCGCCAAGCGCGGCCCGCTTGCCGGGCTGGCGCAGGCCATGGGCCTCGGCTCCGGCATGCCGTCACCGGAGCAGATGGCGGAAATGGCGAAGAACATGCCCGGCGGTCAGCTGCCGCCGACTATGCCTGGCAGCGGCGGTTCTTTGCCGCCGACAATGCCGAAGCTTCCCCCGAACATGCCTGGATTTCCCGGCCTACCCGGACTGGGCGGAAAGTTTCCCGGATTACCGGGCGGTCTGCCGCCCGGTCTTGGAAAGAAAAAGTGATCGTCGATCAATTAGAATGAGAAAGGACTAAAGGATGTCTCTCGTTATTCGTCTCGCTCGTGCCGGCACCAAAAAACGGCCGGTTTATCATGTCGTCGTCGCCGACAATCGGGCGCCGCGCGACGGCCGCTTCATCGAGCGGCTCGGCTACTTCAATCCGTTGTTGCCGAAAGAAAAGACCGAGCGGCTCAAGCTCGATCTCGAAAAAGTCCAGGCCTGGATGAAGAAAGGCGCACAGCCGTCCGACCGCGTAATGCGCTTTCTTGACGCCGCCGGGATCATGAAGCGGGCAAAGCGCAACAATCCGGAAAAGGCGATTCCGCGCAAGGAACGCAAGGCGAAGGAAGAGGAAGCGGCGAAAGCTGCCGGTGGTGCGCCAGCAGCCCCAGGCGGCGCGCCTGCGGATAAAGCCGCGGAGAAACTGGCAAAGGCAGACAAGCCTGCCGAGGCCGCACCGGCTCCGGCGGCGAGCTAAAGCTCGCCCGCTCGCGCCGTGGCGGAACGAATTTGCGTTGCCCGCATCGGTGCCGCGCACGGCGTGCGCGGCGAGGTGAAGCTCTGGTCGTTCACGGAGGATCCTGCGGCGGTCGCCACCTACGGCCCGCTGGAGACGGCAGACGGCAAGCAGCGCTTCGAGATCGAGGCCATGCGTCAGGCCAAAGATCACTTCGTGGCGCGCATCGCGGGGATCGGCGACCGCGACGCGGCTGAACGATTGCGTAATCTTGAGCTTTATATTCCGCGCACCCGGCTACCGAAGATTGACGAGCAGGACACTTACTATCATGCCGATCTGATCGGTCTTGATGTTGTTACACCGGAAGGTGTTCAGATCGGAACGGTGCACGCGCTGCATAATTTCGGCGCAGGCGACATCATCGAGATCATGCCGGTGGGCAGCGGCGAGCCTTTGATGCTGCCGTTCAACGACGCGACGGTTCCACGCGTGGATCTTGAGGCAAAGCAGATCGTTCTTGTGCAGCCGGTTGAAATCGAAGCCCGAGACGAATGAGCATGTGGCGAGCAAGCGTGTTGACCATCTTCCCCGAAATGTTTCCGGGACCGCTCGCGCAAAGCCTGGCGGGCAAGGCAATGACGTCCGGCATCTGGTCGCTCGAGACGATCGACATTCGCGCGCATGCCACTGACAAGCACCGCACCGTTGACGATACGCCTGCCGGCGGCGGCCCCGGCATGGTGATGAAGGCCGACGTCCTTGCGCACGCGCTCGATGGCCTTCCGCATGACACACGCCCCCGCCTGCTGATGAGTCCGCGCGGCCAGCCGCTCCGGCAAAGTCAGGCCGCAAAGCTCGCGCACGGACTGGGTGTCGTCATTGTGTGCGCCCGCTTTGAAGGCGTCGACGAGCGCCTGATCAAGGCGCGCGGGCTCGAGGAAGTATCCCTTGGCGACTTCATCCTGTCCGGTGGCGAAATCGCCGCGCTCGCACTGCTGGATGCCTGTGTGCGTCTGCTGCCCGGCGTCATGGGCAAGGAGGCGTCCGCAGCCGAGGAAAGTTTCGCAAACGGGCTGCTCGAATACCCTCAATACACACGTCCGCCTGTTTTCGAGGGAGAGCCGATCCCCGAGGTGCTGACCTCGGGGGACCACGCCAAGGTCAGAGCCTGGCGCCAGGCCGAGGCAGAGCGGCTCACCGCCGAACGCCGCCCCGACCTTTGGTCAGCCTATCAGGCCCGCAAAGCGCCGAAAAAACGACCGAATCCAAAGGGTGACAAGCCGAAAGCTTTGTAATACAAGCTCGCCAACCCATTCAGACCAGATCAAGACCGCGCGCCGGTTGCTGGCGCTGCCGACGGAGAATTCGCAATGAACATCATCCAACAGCTGGAAAAAGAGCAGGTCGAAAAGCTCTCGGCCGGCAGGAATATTCCCGACTTCCAACCGGGCGACACGGTGCTGGTCAACGTCAAGGTTGTCGAAGGCGACAAGACGCGCGTGCAGGCTTACGAAGGCGTCTGCATCGGCCGTTCCGGGCGCGGGCTGAACAAGAACTTTACCGTGCGCAAAATTTCGTACGGCGAGGGTGTCGAGCGCGTGTTCCCGCTCTATTCGCCGATGATCGATTCAATCGAGCTGATCCGCCGCGGCAAAGTCCGCCGCGCCAAGCTTTACTATCTGCGCGGACTCCGCGGCAAGAAGGCGCGCATCTCCGAGGCCCAGGGTGCCGGCGGAGCGGAAGGCGCCGAGGCTGCGGCAGGCGAGTAATATTCGGCTATTTGGGGTGAAAGGGCCGCTGTGGCGGCCCTTTTTCTTTGCCCGACCGTTCGTTGTCGGCGGCAGTATGATTGGCTATATAACGGTCATGGTTTCCAAAGCTCAGCGGATTGTCCTTGTTGACCACGCGCGATTGCCGTGGCGGTTCTTCGGCCGCCTGACGGCCGCGGTGCAGGCGGGCCTTTGATCGCGTCCTCATTAGACGCTCGCATGCCGTTGTCCATTCTCTGAGCAAAGTTGACGCCATGAAACCCCGCACGCTCTACGACAAAATCTGGGAAGACCATCTGGTTGACGAGCAGCCGGATGGAACGTGCCTCCTCTACGTCGATCGTCACCTGGTGCACGAGGTCACGTCGCCGCAAGCCTTCGAAGGTCTGCGCGCCGCCGGTCGCAAAGTTCACGCACCCGACAAGACCTTGGCCGTGGTCGATCACAACGTTCCGACCACCGACCGCAGCAAACCCAATCCAGATCCGGAAAGCGCCGAGCAGATCGCGGCGCTGGCAAAGAATGCCAAGGATTTCGGCATCGAATATTTCAACGAGTTCGACAAGCGCCAGGGCATCGTCCACATCATCGGCCCCGAGCAAGGCTTCACGCTGCCCGGAACAACGATCGTGTGCGGCGACAGCCACACCGCGACACATGGCGCCTTCGGCGCGCTCGCTTACGGCATCGGCACCTCCGAGGTTGAGCATGTGCTCGCGACGCAGACGCTGATCCAGAAGAAATCGAAAAACATGCGCGCGGTGGTCGATGGCAAATTGCCGTCCGGCGTCACCGCGAAGGACATTATCCTCGCGATCATCGGCGAGATCGGCACCGCCGGTGGCACGGGCTATGCGCTGGAATATGCCGGCGAAGCAGTCCGCGCGGCCTCGATCGAAGGCCGCATGACGATCTGCAATATGTCGGTGGAAGGCGGCGCCAAGGCCGGCTTCATCGCGCCGGACGAAATCGCCTACACCTATCTGAAGGACAAGCCAAAAGCGCCGAAGGGCAAGGCCTGGGATGAGGCGATGCGCTATTGGGAAACCCTGCGCTCCGACGACGGCGCGCATTTCGACCGCGAGATTCGTCTCGATGCCGCAAAATTGCCGCCGCTTGTCACCTGGGGCACCAGCCCCGAGCAGGTGACGTCGATCACCGGCAAGGTGCCGGTGCCGTCGGAAATCGTCGACGAAAAGAAACGCATCGCGGCCGAACAATCGCTCGCATATATGGGCCTCAAGGGCGGCGAGAAGATCACCGACCTCAAGATCGACCGCGTGTTCATCGGCTCATGCACCAACGGACGCATCGAGGATCTGCGCGCAGTTTCCCGCGTCGTCGAAGGCAAGACCGTCAGCGGCAATGTCAATGCGATGATCGTCCCCGGGTCCGGCCTCGTGAAATTGCAGGCGGAAGCGGAAGGCCTCGACAAGATCTTCAAGGCCGCCGGTTTCGAATGGCGCGAGCCGGGCTGTTCAATGTGTCTCGCGATGAACCCCGACAAGTTGCTGCCGGGCGAGCGCTGCGCATCGACGTCCAACCGCAATTTCGAAGGGCGTCAGGGTTACAAGGGCCGCACGCACCTCGTGTCACCGGCAATGGCCGCCGCAGCGGCGATTGCCGGACACTTTGTCGACGTGCGCGAGTGGAAATAGCGACTGATTTAAGAACGAGACTTGGAAAGCCTGCCTCGCAGCGGGCATTCCGAGCGGACCTTTATTCCCACCAGCAACGCATTTGGGGCACGATCACCGGGCCGCTGACGCGATATTCCTGCGCAAGCCACGAGCGGCATTGCCGCGTGGCATTTGGCCCGGGATAGACGCGGCGCGGATAGATTGTGACGCGCGGCCGCTTTTTCTGAATCGCGCGACAGTCCGCCGAGGTTTCGTTATTGCAAACGGGCTGGGCGGACGCGGGCAACTGTGCGCCCGCGCTAAGGACAGATATCAAGCCGATCAAGGCAAGCCGCATAGCAATGTTTGACATCGACCGCCTGCGCCTCGTGTCAGGGTCACTAACCGTTGCGCATCCAGGGGCTGGCCGTCAACCGCTTGGACCACGTGCAAACCTCGCCTACAACATTGCCATGACAAGCCAATTCCACGATTGGCGCGGGTCGGCGGCGCCGTCGATGTCGGACATCGAGGGCCTTGCTTCGGAGGCGTATGCGCGTCTGCCGGAGCACTTTCGTAGTCTCTGTGAGAACCTCGTCATCCGTGTCGAGGATTTTCCGACTGACGAGGTTCTCGAGAACATGCGGGCCGAGAGCGAGTTCGACCTCCTCGGTCTGTTTCAGGGCGTAGGGCTGCCGTTCCAGTCAGACGCGACGCCGGAACTCATGCCCAACATGGTCTGGCTATATCGCCGGCCGATCCTCGACTATTGGGCCGAACACGAGGACACTTTGGGAGAAATCGTGACCCATGTCCTGGTGCACGAAATCGGGCACCACTTCGGGCTGTCGGACGAGGATATGGAAGCAATCGAGGCCAGCGTCGAATAGGCTGGCACCGATCCCAAACTATGATGATGATCATTCAGAATTGGAATTGGTCGGGCGCGTCCGGCTGCGCGAAAATCACCCGACAGGGAGATTCGTCATGATCGTGACCGTCTTTCGTTCTCGCCTGCGCCCGGGTGCGCGCGAGGACTATATCGCCCTTGTCGACCGCATGGTCGAATTGGCGAAAACCATGCCCGGCTACATTTCTCACAAGGGTTTTTTTGCCGACGATGGCGAGCGCGTTACCATCGTCGAATTCGAACACGAAGACGGGATGCGTGCCTGGCGCATGAACCCCGAACATCGGGCTGCGCAGAAAAAGGCGCGAGAGATCTACTATTCCGAATACAGCGTGCAGGTGTGCAACGTGGTGCGCGAATCCAAATTCAAACTGGATGAGCGCGTGCCGGCCTAGCGCGGTTGTACCTTGGGTTTGCTCTCGGCGTCTCAGCGGCCGCGCCGTGATTGCGCTCGCACACGCCACCCAGGACTCCGGCCGCCGTCAAACATTCCCTGATCGAGTAATAGGAGCAATTCGTGTATTGCGGCCCACCAAAGTCGCGATAGCACCAAGGCCCGTCATTTGCCGCTTTTGACGCATTTGTGAAAAAAAGAATAAGAAGCGCCATGACCGTCAAAATGCGCATAGCTGATCTCCTCCTCCCCATCCGCTATTGACCAAAACACCGGACGCCTTAAGAAAAAGAGCCATTCTAGGGTGCTGAGGCGAAGTCGGAGAAACCATGGAAAAGTTCACAAGGCTCGAAGGCGTTGCCGCCCCGCTGCACATCATCAATGTCGACACCGACATGGTGATTCCGAAGCAGTATTTGAAGACCATCAAGCGCACCGGTCTCGGCAAGGGCCTGTTCTCCGAACGCCGCTACAAGGACGACGGCAGCGAAAATCCGGATTTCGTGCTGAACAAACCGGCCTATCGCAAGGCTAAGATCCTCGTGGCCGGCGACAATTTCGGCTGTGGCTCGTCGCGTGAGCACGCACCGTGGGCGCTGATGGATTTCGGCATCCGCTGCGTGATTTCGACCTCGTTTGGCGACATCTTCTACAACAATTGCTTCAAGAACGGACTGCTGCCGATCCGGGTGTCTCCGGAAGATCTCGAAAAGCTTTTCGATGACGCCGAGCGCGGCGCCAATGCGACGCTGACGATCGATCTCGAGAAGCAGGAAATCCGTGGCCCCGATGGCGGCGTCGTTCATTTCGACATCGACCCGCACCGCAAGCATTGCCTGCTCAACGGCCTCGATGATATCGGCCTCACGCAGCAGAAGCGGGGCAAGATCGAAAGCTACGAGAAGAAAGCCGGAGCGGCGCGCCCCTGGGCGTGACTACCGTTCCAGCTTGGCGCCGGCCGGCGCCATCTCAAGGCCAATCACGCCGCTCCTTGCGATCGCGTCCTGCAAAAACCCGGATGCACGAACCTGATCGATGAAAGTGTTGATGTCGTTGAGGACGTCCGTCTTTCCCTTCGCCACGACGATCGCCTGGGTCACGCCGAACAGACTGTCCGGCAGCAGCCGATAGCCAGGCATCTCCTTCAGCAAATTGGTGAGACGCTGGCGGTTGGCTCCATAGGCGTCGATCTCACCTGCCAGCAACCTGCGCTTTGCATCGGCTGGCGTGTTGTCTGTCTCGACCAGGGTCGCGTGTTTCAAATTGCGTGCAAGATAGAGCGTGACCGAATCCCCCTTGCCTCCGGCAATGCGCAGTCCTTGCGCGTCGATATCGGCAACGGCGCGAATGGGTGAATTGTCCGGAACAACGAACGACTGCTGCACCAGCATGTAGATTTGCGAGAACTCGACCGTCCCGACCCGTTCCGGGGCATAGGCCACAAAACCGATATCGGCCTCACCCTTGGCAACGGCCTCAATCACCGCCGCGGGATTCGGTAACGGCACAAGTGCAACCGGTACGTTACGCCGCTTTGCCAGCTCGCGCGCAAGATCGGCGGAGGCGCCGCGAATATCTCCGGTGGTGGGATCGCGCACAGCCTGGGCCGGATTGCTGGAAAGATAGGCTGCCCGCAACGTTCCGGTTGGCGCAATATTGTCGGCGAAGGCGAGCGAATGGAAAAGCAGCAGTGCGATGGACGCCAGAAAACAGTCGCGCCGCATGTTCAATCGCCGCCTTCTTCGCCCATTTCGCCGATGTGATGCTGTGCATACAGCTCAACGCCAAGCTTAGCGATGAGATCGATCTGGGTTTCGAGAAAGTCGATGTGATGCTCCTCATCCGACATCAGCTTCTCGAAAAGGTCGCGCGTCACGTAATCCCGCACGCCATGGCAATGCGTTGCCGCTTCCTGATAGAGGGCCCGAGCCGACATCTCGGCAGCCAAGTCGCAGTCCAGCACTTCCTTCACGTTCTGTCCGATATGCAACGGGTCGAGAACCTGCATGTTCGGGAACCCATCGAGAAAGATGATGCGCTCGACCAATTTGTCGGCATGTTCCATTTCCTCGATCGATTCCTTGCGCCATTGCTTCGCAAGGTCCTTGAAACCCCAGTTGTCGAGCAGCCGATAGTGCAGCCAATACTGATTGACAGCCGTCAGCTCGTGCCGAAGTGCTTTGTTGAGAAACTCGACGACCTTCGCGTCACCCTTCATAACTCGCTCCTGTCATGGCGCGCAGCAAGCGCCAACTCATGGCTGAACAGTACCAAGAAATCAGGACGTGCGCTGCCGGCCGGCAGCGTATTTGGACACAACGGGGACTGTTCGGGTGGGATCTAGATGGGGTCCGCAGCGTGCATCGCGCAGGCACAGCCAACCGGGCAGCCGACTTTTGCGCCGTTAAGCGTTTCGTCGATAATCTTGCGGATCGTGCGGGCGCAGCGGCCGCATTGGGCGCTGCAGCCAAGGCAGCCATAGACATGACTGGTGGACCGGCGTGCCGCAGCACTTGCGGCGCTTCGCACCTCGTGGTCGCTCAGAACATTGCAGGAGCAAACGATCATCGGACACCCAAATCTGGGTATTCGCTAACCGGCGCATTGCGCTAAGTCAAAATAAAACTGCTTTTTAAAAATGTTCTAAACTGGACGGCTTTGGCAGGGCTGAAAACCGCCGCGTTAATGGATATCGAGGATTGCGTGGGAGCCCGGCGTTGGCGGCGTGGCATTGGCGGTGCGCTCGCGCGCCCGCCGGTGCGAATGCGCCGAAAGCACATGCCTGGATTTCGAGCGTTTCGCAATTTGCAGCGTGGGCTTGTTTGATTGCGCGGCGCAGAAACCGTCGATCGCGTCCACCACGGCGGCACTGATGAGCTGCTGCCGCTCCGGCGAGGACATTTCCAATTCCTCCTCGCGGTTCACGATCGAGCCCGCTTCGAGCAGCACAGCGGGCATTTGCGTCTTCTTCAGCACGAACAGCGTATCGTAGCGGTAGACACCGGCATCGACGTCGAGCAGCACACGCTTCCATCGACCCATAAAGTTCTCGGTATAGTGCGGCGTGTATTGCAAGCCGCGCGCCTTCAACTGCTGGCCGAGTATGCTGCCGAACAAAAGGCTGTCCTTCGGATCGGGATTGTCGTCGGAGACGAAAATCGAATGGCCTTTGAACCGGTCACTGAATCCTTCCCGCTTGCCATTGTACTCCCACCTCTCCAGAAACCGGTCAGGCACCGCGTCGTGGTGGATGGACAGCAGAAGGTTCGCCGAAAGGTCGTTGGCGCGAGCTACCCGGGCGTACAGGCTTTGATTTGCCCGCCCGTCGGTCACCATAAGAACTGTCTTGGCAAAACCTGCATCGAGAAGAGCCTGATCGATTTGCTTGGCGAGTCGCAGATTGAAATCAAATTCGTCAACACCGCGCGCGCTCTTGGCGCCGGGTGACCTCGCGGTATGACCGACATCAAGCACGACGCGAAAGTCCGGACGCGCGCAGCTCGCCGTTTCTGATTTTGCCGGGCTGTCGGACGTCTCGGCGGCGGCAATACCGAATGGCAACGCGGACAAAAGGGCCGCGAGCGATACCGCAATCGTGCGCCAGTGGTGAATCATGGCGCATTCTGTGACATTTCTTGGCATCAAACAATTGCCTGCGTGGAGGCCTTAGGAACGCGCGGAAATAGCCTCCGCGATCGCGACCGTACGCCGTGCCATGTTGGCGTGCAGGCGCTCGACCATGCGGCCATCGATCGAGACCACGCCCTTGCCCTTGTTTTCGGGCAGGTCGAACGCCGCAATCATCTTGCGCGCCTGTTCGACGTCAGCCGGCGATGGCGAAAATGCCATGTTGCAGGGCTCGATCTGGCTCGGATGGATCAGCGTCTTGCCGTCGAAGCCGAATTCCAGGCCTTGTGCGCATTCCTTCGCAAACCCATCGGCATTGCCGATGTCGTTGTAGACGCCGTCCAGGATATCAACGCCGTGTATGCGCGCGGCCGCGACGCACATCGAAAGCCATGCGAGCATCGGCGTGCGGCCGGGTACAAGACGTGCGCGCGTGTCCTTGGCGAGGTCGTTTGTTCCCATCACGAATCCGGCGAGACGGGTTTCGGAATCACGCGCCACCGCTGCGATGGACAGAATATTGAAAATCGCAAGCGGCGTTTCGATCATCGCCCAGACCCGGGTCTTATGATCCGTTCCCATATCGAGCAGGCGGCGGCCGATCAGCTCCAGCGTGTCGGAATTCGATACTTTGGGCACCAGAATGACATCGGGAGCAGCGTGCGCGGCCGCCGAGAGATCGTCGGCATGCCACGGCGTGTCGACACCATTGATCCGGATAAAAATTTCTCGATCACCGAATCCGCCCGCCTTGACCGCATCGATGACCTGCTGGCGCGCAGCCACTTTGGCGTCTGGCGCAACAGAATCCTCGAGATCGAGTATTACGCCATCGGCCGGCAGCGTCTTCGCCTTGTCCAGCGCCCGGGCGTTGGAACCGGGCATGTACAAAACACTGCGGCGCGGGCGGACGGTCATTCAGGCGGGCTCCCCGGCAAAATCCTATCGTCCATGCATCCGGTGCGCCACTCCGCTCTGCGGGTTGCCAACGACAAGCGCGGCATGATTGTGTGGGGTTTGCCCTCGTTTTTCTCAATCGTCAGGCCATGCAATTTCCCGAGCAACTTATCGATGGTTATCGCGCCTTTCTGGTCGGCCGGCTGCGGCACGAGCAGGACCGCTATCTCGGCCTCGCCGAAAGCGGGCAGTCGCCGCAGATCATGGTCATTGGCTGCTGCGACTCGCGCGTGTCACCCGAAGTCATTTTCGATGCACGGCCCGGTGAATTGTTTGTCGTGCGCAATATCGGCAATCTGGTCCCGCCCTATACGCCTGACGGTGCGCAGCGAGCGGTCTCGGCCGCGCTGGAGTTCGCCGTGCAGTCGCTCAAGGTGAAGCACATCGTCGTGCTCGGGCACGCCCAATGTGGCGGTATCCGCGCCTACGTTGAAGAGGCTGCACCGTTGTCGCCTGGCGATTTCATCGGCCATTGGATGGCGCTGGTCGCGCCGGCGGCTGCGGAAGTCGGTCCGCGCGGCGACCGGCCGCTTGGTCAATATCTGACCCAACTCGAGCAGGCATCAATTGTCAAAACGCTGGACAACCTGATGACTTTCCCATGGATAAAAAATCAGGTGGGCCGCGGACACTTGGCGTTGCATGCCGCTTACTTCGGTGTTGCGACCGGGCAGCTTTCGATACGCGACCCAGCGACGGGACAATTCATCCAGGTCGCTGCCGACGATCACAGGCGCCTGTTTGCCCAGCCACGTTTTTGACGACGCCTGATTTCTCTTAACCGTATTCGTGTGGATTCTCCTTACGAATCCGAACCACCCCAGGAAAAACAGTTACCGAGAATGCGTGGTTTCTGCCTAACGCGATGGTAATGACCTACGGCTACAGCTAGCCGGATTTTCTCATGACCGGGACGTTGCAGGCCGTGCTTGAAGAGCGCTCGATTATCGCTGAGATCGAGGGGACTTTCGCATCGGGATCGGCCGACAAGCAGGCGGATATTCTTCGCCGCGTCACCGACCTTTTTCTCGCCGGCGCCGACAGTTATTCCGATGACCACGTCGACCTGTTCGACGGCGTGATCTCGCGAATCGCGGAGAAAATCGAAACCAAAGCACGGGCCGAGCTCGCCCACCGCCTGGCCCCTGCGCCAAACGCACCGCCGATGACCGTGCGAAAGCTCGCGCACGATGAATCGATCGAGGTTGCGGGACCGATCCTGAGCCTGTCCAACAGATTGTCCGACGAGGATCTGCTGGCGATCGCGAGCGGCAAAAGCCAGGACCGACTTCTCGCTATTTCAAAGCGTTCCTCGCTCAGCGAAAAAGTCAGCGACGTGCTGGTCACGCACGGCAATCGTGACGTCGTTCTTTCCGTGACGCGCAACGAAGGCGCGCGTATTTCCGATGCCGGCTACACCAAGCTGGTCGACCGGTCGATCAACGACGAGGTGCTCGCGATTTGCGTCTCCATGCGCAAGGACATCCCGCAGGAGCATTTCAACGCATTGATCGCGAAGGCGTCCGAGGTCGTGTTCGAAAAGCTGGCGGCGAGCAATCCACACGCGGTCTACGAAGTTCACAAGGTACTGACCGACATCACCGGGCAGGATCCGGCGGGGCAGCCGAAGGCCAAACGGGATTTCCGCGAGGCGGCGGCGCAGTTCGACGTCGTCAGGCGTTCGGGCGTTGCGCTCGACCCGGTGGTCTCCGAATACGCCAAAAACGGCAGGTTCGAAGAAACGGTCGCCGCGCTGTCGGCGTTGTCCGGGGCCCCGATCAAACTGGTCGAGAGCGTCATGAATGACGCCCGCCCGGACACCGATTTTGCCCTGATCTTGGCCAAGGCGGCAGGCCTTTCGTGGCCGACCGTCAAACACATATGCATATTGCGCCGCAAGGTCTTCCGCTTTTCGCCGCAGGCAATTGAGAACGCGCGCCACAGTTTCGATCGCCTGCAGATGGCCACGGCACAACGGCTCGTCCGTTTCTACAATGAACGCCACGCCGCGCTGGCGGATTTCCAGCAGCTGGCGCACCAAATTCGCGCGCAGGAAAGTCCCGCGCGCGCCTCTTAGATAGCGAATTCCGGAAAACCTGAACTTACGCCGCGCGACGCTTCGCCTGGATCAGCTTGCGATTGATCAGGCACTCCGCGATCTGCACCGTGTTGAGTGCGGCACCCTTGCGCAAATTGTCAGACACGACCCAAATCTGCAGGCCGTTTTCGATGGTGCCGTCCTCGCGAATGCGGCTGATATAGGTTGCGTCCTCGCCCACGCATTCGTAAGGCGTCACGTAACCACCATCCTCCCGCTTGTCGATGACAAGACAGCCGGGTGCATTGCGCAGAATATCGCGCGCTTCATCCGCAGTGATCGGATTTTCAAACTCGATGTTGACGGCTTCCGAATGCCCGACGAAGACCGGCACGCGCACGCACGTCGCACTGAGCTTGATCTTGGGATCGAGAATCTTCTTGGTCTCGACCATCATCTTCCACTCTTCCTTCGTGTAGCCGTCCTCCATGAACACATCGATGTGTGGAATGACGTTGAAGGCGATCCGCTTTGGAAACTTCTTTGTTTCCACTTCATCGAGCGTAAACACGGCCTTGCTCTGCGAGAACAGTTCGTCCATCGCGTCCTTGCCCGCGCCGGATACCGATTGATAGGTCGCAACCACGACACGCTTGATCTTCGCCTTCTCGTGCAACGGCTTCAGCGCCACGACAAGCTGAGCGGTCGAACAATTCGGATTGGCGATGATGTTCTTTTTGGTGAAGCCGACGATCGCATCGGCATTCACTTCCGGCACGATCAAAGGAACGTCCGGGTCCATCCGCCAGGCCGAGGAATTGTCGATCACCACCGCACCCTGCGCGGCAATCTTCGGTGACCATTCCTTGGACACCGCACCGCCAGCAGACATCAGACAGATGTCGACATCCGAAAAATCAAAATGGTCGATTGCCTTCACTTTGAGCGTCTTGTCGCCGAACGAGCATTCCACGCCGTGGCTGCGTCGCGATGCGACGGCGACAACTTCGTCGGCGGGGAAATTGCGCTCGGCCAGAATGTCGAGCATTTCGCGCCCGACATTGCCGGTGGCACCCACCACGGCGACCTTGTAACCCATTGTTAACGCTCCGGAATAAATTACCACCGGCCCTCCGGTAAGGGGCAACCGGTTGGCAGCGCTTCTAGGCGAGAACTGCCCCTAACACAACGGCAACCAGTCAAAGACGACCGCATGCACCCCGCCCTGCACTCATGGC
>Ga0163163_10000825_pt1 | contig 26376 bp, 26 predicted proteins | sample S65metaG_FD_119766 | JGI IMG/M metagenome (GOLD analysis project Ga0163163, IMG submission 119766) | Switchgrass rhizosphere microbial communities from Kellogg Biological Station, Michigan, USA - S6-5 metaG | ecosystem: Host-associated > Plants > Roots > Rhizosphere > Soil | place: USA...
CATTCCATCCTCGGCGGTGGTTGAAGAAAGCGGAAAGCAATTCCTGGTGTTGTACAATGACAATTGTGATCTTAAGGTATTCCCCGTTGACATTCTGAAAATTGTTGGCGACAAAACTTATTTAAGGGGTAATCTCCCTTCTGGACAAAAACTGATAACGCACAACGCATTGATGATCTATGATGAGTTCACCGACAATCAATAGAAAGTGCAGTAGTTAAAAGCCCAATTAAACAGAAAAGCAATGGTGAAACTTATCAAAAGAATTATTCATTTCTCCCTCAGGCACCGGTATTTCGTATTTTTTTTAACCGCAGTAATTGCGGTACTCGGGTTCGTGAGTTATAAGAACACGCCGATTGAAACCTTTCCTGATGTTACCAATACACAGATAATCATCATTGCACAGTGGCCCGGCCGTAGTGCAGAGGAGGTTGAGAAATTCATTTCCATCCCTCTTGAGACTGCGCTGAACTCCGTGCAGGACAAAGTGAACCTACGCTCCACTTCAACATTCGGGCTCAGCTATATCAGGATCATTTTTGAAGATCACGTTGACGACGCATTTGCAAGGCAACAAGTGATGAGCAGGCTGGGAAATGCAGACCTGCCCGACGGGGTGAAGCCAGAGGTGCAACCACCTTATGGACCCACAGGCGAAATTTATCGATACACCCTTAAAAGCAATACTTATTCCATCCGGGAACTTTTTACCATTCAGCAATGGGTGCTAGACAGGTCGTTCAAATCAGTACCTGGTGTGGCCGACGTAAACAGCTTTGGCGGCGAAGAGCTCAGCTACGAGATCAGTGTGAATCCGAATTACCTTACTAAATATGGATTGACCTCGCTCGATGTGTACAATGCTGTTGCCAAAAGTAACGTGAATGTGGGCGGTGACGTTATAGAACGAAATGGGCAGGCTTATGTGGTAAGAGGTATTGGATTGCTGAATGATATTTCGGAGATCGAAAATATTATTGTAACCAAGATAAATGGCGTTCCGATTCTCGTCAGAAACCTGGCCACCGTTCGAGAGGCAGGAAAGCCCAGGCTGGGGCAGGTTTCAAGAGACAAGGAGCCCGACGTGATCGAAGGCATTATCGTGATGCGAAAGGGAGAAAATCCCAGCGAGGTATTGAAACAGGTGCAGGCGAAAGTGAAGGACCTCAATGAGAACGTTCTGCCGGCTGGGGTTAAGATCGATACTTTCTACGACCGTACGGTGCTCATGAACTACGCCACGCATACGGTGATTCATAACCTTATTGAGGGAATCATTTTCGTAACTGTAGTGGTTTTGCTGTTCATGGCTGATTGGCGCACTACCCTTACCGTTAGTATTATCATCCCACTTTCGCTTTTGTTTGCATTTATCTGTATGCGCCTGAAAGGAATGACGGCCAACCTGCTGTCCATGGGAGCGGTGGATTTTGGTATCATCATCGACGGTGCTGTAGTGATGGTGGAGGGGCTGTTCGTGGCCCTGGACCACAAGGCCAAGGAGGTGGGCATGGAGAAATTCAACAAGCTTGCCAAGCTCGGATTATTTAAACAGGTGGGAACAGAGATGGGCAAGGCGATATTCTTCTCCAAGGTTATTATCCTCACCTGCCTGGTGCCAATTTTTGCTTTTCAAAAAGTGGAAGGGAAAATGTTCTCACCACTTGCTTATACACTTGGATTTGCATTGTTGGGGGCGTTGATTTTTACACTCACTTTTGTGCCGGCGCTCTCAAGTGTGTTGTTGCGAAAGAATGTACGTGAAAAGCACAATCCCGTTGTGATCTTCTTTGAAAGAGGAGTCAGAAAGCTTTTCAACTTTACTTATTCAAATCAAAAGATGAGCTTGTTGGTCGCGCTAGCGATCATGGTCGTCACATTTTTCTCAGCGAAGTTCCTGGGAACCGAATTTCTGCCAGAATTGGACGAAGGCGCGTTGTGGGTGGAGAGCGAACTGCCCATGAGTGCTTCACTGCCGCAAGCGGTGGAGATTTCGAATAAGATGATTGATATCATTCGTGAATTCCCTGAAGTGAAGCAAACACTTTCACAAATTGGTCGTACAAACGATGGAACTGATCCAAAGGGATTTTTCAACGTGCAAATCCAGGTGGATTTGAAGCCGAAGGAACAATGGCGTAAAGGAATCAGCGAGGAAGAATTGATTGATGCGATGGATCAACAATTGAAAAAAATCCCCGGCTGCGTATTTAACTACTCGCAACCCATCAGGGATAATGTGGAGGAAGCGGTGGCAGGTGTAAATGCAGCCATGGCGGTAAAGATCTTCGGACCGGATTTCAATAAACTGGATTCCCTGGCCGACAGGGTGAAGCAAACCATCAAGGACGTGAAAGGGATCGAGGATCTTGGTGTGCTACGTAATCTCGGTCAGCCGGAATTCAGGATTGAACTCAATCAGCAAAAGATGGCGCTCTATGGGATCAATACTGCCGACGCACAGGCGGTCATTGAAATGGCAATCGGAGGAAAAGCAGCGACTATCTTATATCAGAATGAGCGGCGCTTCGATATCCGTGTGCGCTACCAAAAGGACTTCAGAGACACTGAAGAGAAAATTGACCGGTTGATGGTGCCCTCCCAGGACAGTGCAAAAGTGCCAATCAAAGAAATTGCATCCATCAGGACGTTGACAGGGCCTGCATTCATTTTCAGGGACAATAATATGCGCCATATCGCAGTAAAATTTTCTGTCAGGGGAAGAGATCTCGGAGGTACCATTGCTGAGGCGCAAGAAAAAGTTTCAGAAACTGTTCAGCTTGAAAAAGGATACAAGATTACCTGGAATGGTGAATTTGAAAACCAGATCAGGGCCACCAAAACGCTTTCACGCGTAGTGCCACTTTGTATCCTTGGTATTTTCCTGATCCTCTTCATCACTTTTGGCAATGCGAAAGATGCATTGTTGACCATACTTAACGTGCCATTCGCGCTGATAGGTGGTATACTCGCATTGCACATCACCGGCATGAATTTTAGTATTTCAGCCGGAATTGGATTCATTGCACTGTTCGGTATTTGTATTCAAAATGGTGTGATCCTGATATCAGTATTTCGAAAAAACCTTGAACAGGAACACATGCCACTGAACGAGGCCATTCTAAATGGTGTGATGTCAAGGGTGCGCCCGGTGATCATGACGGCACTCATGGCTGCGATTGGGCTTACGCCCGCCGCGCTTTCGCATGGCATTGGCAGTGAATCCCAGCGGCCACTGGCCGTTGTGGTGATAGGTGGATTGGTTACAGCAACATTCCTCACACTCCTCATACTTCCGATTATTTATTCGATCACCTATCGATTTGTTCACGATTATCGAAATCGAAAATTATTGCACAAAGTAGGTGGATATTGACGATCGTCATTGTGAGTAAGCCTGGGTCGAAGATGTAATCGTTTTAATTTATCTTCGGCCGCAACTAGGAAACGACAGGTATTTATGAAAACCATTCTAACCGCGCTGATTCTTGTTTGCACGGGCTCCATCCTTTTTGCCCAGGAGGCCGCCGACTCGCTGAAGAATAAAAATTGGAATCTCCATGGCCAAACCACGGTCATTACACAATATCATTTCCCGTTTTCTGCCGCATACACGGGACAGAATAGTCTATTGACCGAAGAGCGGGCTCAAACTTCCTTTACGGCTACCGCATTTATTGGGCGCAGGCTCTGGAAGAATGCAGCTATCTATTTTAACCCGGAGGTTGCAGGGGGAAGCGGGCTAAGCAAAGCATTGGGCGTTGCGGGATTTGTAAATGGCGAAACTTTCCGAATCGGAAGCCCTCAACTAAAATTATACCTGGCACGACTGTTCTTCGAACAAAGATTTGCACTGGGCAAGGAAACTACATACGAAGACGATGATCTCAATCAGTTACAGGGTAAAACACCTGAGAAATACATTTCGGTTCGAATAGGTAAATACAGCCTTGCTGATTTCTTTGATGATGTTGAATACAGTCACGACCCACGCTCGCAATTTTTCAATTGGTCGTTGATGAGTAACGGCGCCTGGGATTATCCTGCCAACACGCGCGGCTATACCGAGGGCATCGTGGCAGAATATCATACACCAAAATTTGCTGCGCGATTTTCGGCAAGCGCATTACCTACGGTGGCAAATGGTCCTGACCTCGATCTTGACTTCAGCCGGTCACTTGGATTGGTACTCGAGCTGGAGAAAAATTATCATGTAAAGTCGCGGAAGGGAACAGTAAGGTTAATGCTGGCGCACAACCAAACGCACATGGGGAACTATCGCGATGCTATCACGGCAGCTACCGTGAATGATCCGCCCGATATCACTTCCGTAAGAAAATATGGTCATACCAAATATGGATTCGGCCTGTCATGGGAACAGGAGCTTAGCAGCAGTCTTGGTGCATTCGTAAGGCTCGGCTGGAATGACGGTAACAATGAGACCTGGGTGTTTACCGAAATTGATCAGAATTTTTCTGGCGGTTTGGAATGGAAGGGTAACTCCTGGAATCGAAAATCAGATCGCCTTGCTTTTGCGTTTTCACTCAATGGTATTTCGGATCCACATCGCGATTACCTGAAAGCTGGTGGATACGGTTTCATCATTGGAGACGGAAATTTGAATTATAGTCGCGAATTAATCCTGGAAACTTACTATAAACTTGCTTTTCCGAAGTGGCATATAGCATTGAGTCCCGATTATCAATTCGTGCTGAATCCTGCATACAATAAAGACCGTGGACCGGTTCATGTGGTTGCGCTAAGGCTCCATGTGGAAATTTGATCAGTGCCCATTCAAGGCATCCATTTCCTTTCTGATTGTGTCAGGATTCATATAGCGTTCAATCTTGCTTTCGGGTTTGTTGACGAAATCAGAGCCCCGCCAGTTTTCCACCTTCATGGTTTTTCGAATAAAGCTGCTCCATGCTTCCAGTTCGTTGCCGAGGCCATGTTTTATGCAGATTTTGTCAGTATTAAACTCGAGACTGTCAATGTATCGCTGAGACATGTGCCCGAATCCAACGCCGATGCATTGGAACATGGTCTTTTTTGAAAAGTCAGATACATGGCTTAGCTCATGCCCAAGTACGCCAACCTGTGCATTTCGCGGAAGGTTGGCTAATAAGAGAGGTTCCATTCTTGAAACACTCTTCGTGCTGATGGTAATGGTGTACCTCCGATTCTCTTTCTGATTAAAAAACGACCAGAAGTTAATCCTCGTTTTTAAGGAGGCATGAGAGGAATGCAGCCTGAATTTTACAGGCGTGGATTTCAATTCTGGAAAATGAGAAAGCGCGGTGAGGATCTGGCCTTCATATTCCCGGGGGAACTCCTTGTGTTGTCCAAATTCTGACCGCAGTTTTTCAAGTTCGGTAGAAGCGATAAGCGCGTTGTTGAGCACATGAGACGAGTCAACCTGTCCCAGGGAAATCTTTGTGGACGTAAAAAGGATCAGAAGAAAGATGTAAAATTTTCTTTGCAACGAGGAGAGTCGTTTTGGAATAAATTTTTAACACGCTAAAATAGGTCAAGAATTATGCAGAAACAGTTGCAAATAGTTAAAATCTCTTGAGGCAGATGATTATTTTGCAATTGTTTCCACAGGAACCATCAACCTGCCAATTGGCAGCAACACAAAAATTGCCCAGGCGATGCTCGTGACCATTCCCCTTCGATTGTCAAATGCTTTTCTCGTGAAAGGTCAACAGCCAATCCTGGTAGATTCCGGCTCCCCGGGCGATGAGACCAGGATTATTCGGGCATTGGACGCCCACCGGTTTTCACTGAGAGATCTAAGGCTGATCATTCACACGCACGCTCATATGGATCATGCCGGAAGCACGGCGGCACTGATACAAAAGGCGGGCATCCCTTCGCTTATACATGCACGTGACTATGAAAAGCTGTTGCAGGGAAGCAACGGGGAGATAGTGCACCATTCCTTCATCGGTGGCCTGATCAAAAAATTTATTGTACGTGCGTACAAGCCCGTGCGGGCAGACATCATTTTTCAAAACAAGATTGACCTGAGCGATTTTGGGATTGAAGGCAAGTTGGTACACACGCCCGGGCATACGCCGGGATCATGCTCCTTGTTGTTGGCCAACGGAGATGTTATGGTTGGAGATTTGTTAATGGGTGGCTGGATCGGCGGTTATATCAATCCGTGGCTACCCGGCTATCATTATTTCATTGACGATCGGGAGGCAATTCACCGCAGCCTCAGAAAACTGTTGGATATGGGCGCACAAAAATTTTATCCGGGGCATGGGGGACCACTTTTGCGGGGAGACGTTGAGAGATTTTTGGAAAAGCAAACTAAGTTTGGCGTTAGATTTCATTAACTCAAAACCATAAACCACAAACTCAAAACTACTTGAGTCTTTTGACCTTAACCATATCTATTCTCGTATCACTTACGTTGAGGATGTCAAATTCGTAATCATCAATGATAATCCGCTCCTTGAGCTTGGGAATGGTTTCGTGCTGATGGATGATGAAACCACTTAGTGTTTCAGAAGCATTTTCAGAAAAGTTGAAACCGTATTTTTCATTCAAATAGTCTACTTCCAATCGGCCGGAGAAAATGTACTCATCCGTCGCGATTTGTTTTTCAACAAACTCCTCGGTGTCATATTCGTCCCTGATATCGCCGAAAATTTCTTCCAGCAAATCTTCCATCGTGATGATGCCGGCAGTTCCGCCAAATTCATCCACCACCCATGCGATACTTTTTCTTTCTTTCGAAAACTTGCTCATCAAACCAGTCACGCTCATGCTTTCCGGTACCGCAGGAATTGGCAACAGAATGGACCTGATATCGGGCGGATTCTTAAACAGGTCCAATTGGTGAAGATAACCCTGGATGGTGTCAATATTGGAATCATAAACCACCAGCTTGCTAAGCTTGGAGTCGATAAATTTCTGTTTTACCACGTCAATCGCTGTTCTGATATCCACCGCCTCAATTTCTTTTCTTGGCACCAGGCATTGCCTGATTTTAATGTTCGGCAACGAAAGTGCTGCTTCAAATAATTCTGTGTTCAGCTCATTGGTATCTTCCGATTGTTCCTTGGTTTGTTGAATGAAGTGCTCCAGGTCAACGCGATTCAGAAAATCCTTTTTCTCATGGAGCCGCACGTTAAACAAATACTTCAGGATCCATTCGGCGAAACCAACAAAGAAGGAAGCAATTGGGTAGAAAATATTATAAAAGAATTTCAGCAGCGGCGAAAAAATCCGAAGGACCGAATCATTCTTCGATCTGAAAAATGCCTTGAAGAAAAATTCAATGAGCAATACAATCAGGGTAGAAATGATGGTCTCTACCACCAGGCGCAAATAAGGATTGACAAATGAAGTTGGAAAAAGTGCCCATATCGGAGCGCTGAATTCACTCACCAGCAAACCGTACACAACGATCATGATGTTAATACCGATGAGCGTGGTACCAATAAATTTGGCAGGCGACTCCATAAACTGGCTCAAAATGCGGCCACTTCGAAGCCCCTGCTTTTTCTTTAGTTCAATGGAAAGCTTATTTGCCGAAACGAAGGCGATCTCAATGCCTGCAAAGAATCCTACAAATAAAAGCGTTACTCCTATCCCGATGAGTTTGTTAACGTCTATCACTCGTCAAAAATAATCATTTAGCCCCATTTGGGGGAGGGACTTATACGTGTTTTAAGTAGGCGCTGACCAATTTTTCTGCTGAAACACAAGCATTTGCGAGGTTGTCATTGACAATGGTGTGATTGAAATGGCTGTTAAAGGAGATTTCATAGCTCGCCTTGTTGACCCGGGCGGCAAGGGACTCAGGGGTCTCGGTTCCCCTGCTTTCAAGTCTTTTTTTCAATTCACCCACCGAGGGCGGTTCAATAAATATGCTCAGACAATCACCAGGGAATTGCTGTTCAACGTGGATGGCGCCCTTCACATCGATATCCAGGATCGGCGTTTTTTCCATGGCCCAAATCCGGTGTAATTCGCTTTTCAGCGTACCATAATATTTGCCCTCATAGACCATTTCCCATTCCACAAATGCATTATCCTGGATCTTGTGTTGAAATTTTTCTGGCGAAAGAAAATAATAGTCCCTGCCTTCAACTTCATTTGCTCTTGCTTTTCTTGTCGTGGCCGAAACTGAAAATGCCAGTTGTGGGAAACGATGAAGCAGGTGCTTGGTAATAGATGTCTTTCCGGCGCCCGATGGAGCCGTTAGAATGACGATTTTGTTACGGGGTGCCTGTTTCATCCTGCGATTCGCTTGATATCTGCGCCCAGGCTTTGCAGGCGCTTGTCGATGTATTGGTAGCCTCGGTCTATTTGTTCAATATTTTGAATTACACTTCTGCCTTCTGCGCTTAATGCTGCGATCAGCAAAGACACACCTGCGCGGATATCAGGACTGCTCATCGTGATTCCACGCAGCGTCTGTTCTCTTCCCAATCCAATCACAGCTGCGCGGTGCGGATCACAAAGGATGATCTGTGCACCCATGTCAATCAGCTTATCTACAAAAAACAGCCTGCTTTCAAACATCTTTTGATGAATGAGCACGGAACCCTTTGCCTGCGTGGCAACCACCAGCACAATGCTCAGGAGGTCTGGCGTAAATCCGGGCCATGGATGATCTGAAATGGTGAGCACTGATCCATCAAGAAAGGTTTGAATCTCGTAACTATCCTGTTGTGGGATATGGATGTCATCACCAACAAAATTCATGGCGATACCAAGTTGCCTGAATTTTTCGGGAATGATGCCCAAATGTTCAATGCCTGCGCCGCGAATGGTAATATCGCTCCTTGTCATCGCTGCGAGTCCAATGAATGAACCCACTTCAATCATGTCAGGCAACATCTGGTGTTCGGTACCGCCCAGGAAGGTTACGCCTTCAATGGTAAGCAGGTTGCTGCCGATGCCGCGGATATTTGCACCCATCTTCACCAGCATCTTGCAGAGCTGCTGGAGATAAGGTTCACAGGCGGCGTTATAGATAGTGGTGGTTCCATTAGCCATTGCCGCAGCCATCACAATATTTGCGGTACCCGTTACAGATGGCTCGTCCAATAACATGGACACGCCCTTCAGATTAGGCGCTTCGAGGTGAAAGAATCCGTCTTCGGGGTGATATTCAAAACGAGCGCCGAGTTTTTCGAAGCCGATGATATGTGTATCGAGCCTGCGACGGCCTATTTTGTCGCCGCCCGGTTTTGGAATGAAGGCTTTTCTGAACCTGGAAAGCATTGGGCCCGCCAGCATAACGGAGCCGCGTAACCGACCACTTTTCTTTTGGTAAGATTCGCTGTGCAGGTAATCGATATTGACAGCATCTGCCTGGAAAACGCAGGTATCGCGTGAGATTCGGTCGATCTTAACACCCATGTCTCCCAACAGTTCAATCAGCAGGTTCACGTCCACGATATCAGGAATATTCCGGATCACCATCTTCTCTGGCGTCAACAAGACGGCGCTGATGATTTGCAGAGCTTCATTTTTTGCGCCCTGGGGAATGATTTCGCCTTTCAGGCTCTTGCCGCCCCGAACTTCAAACGCATTCATGTATGCGGGTGATTTAGTGTGCAAATATAAAACCCCGGCGCAGCCTGGCAACCGGGGTCATATTATTTTTAGAGAGCTTAGTAGCGCTTTTTGTACTTGTTATTTCGGTTATCCCTGCCACCGCCGCCACGGTTATCACGATTATCTCTGCCTGAACCCCTATTATCTCTTCCTCCACCATTTCTTGGCCTGAAGTTCTTGTTCCTTCCGCCACCATTACCACCCCTGGTTTCTTCGCGATAAGCCTTAACATAGGGCGTATTGGTAAAATCAAGTTGACCATCTGTAATGGCGCTCAATTCCTGGCGAATGGCATCGTCGTGCACAAGTTCCTTGTGCCAGTTGTTATAAGCAAGCTTCATGTAATATGCCACCGCATTCGCAAAGCCAAGACGTTTATCAGGATTTTCTTCCTTCAATGCCTTGTTGATGACAACTTCCAGGTTTTTACCCAGGTGAGAATAGCGCGGATATCTCTTGGGATATGCGAGTCTCGCGGGTTTTGCCTTCAGCGTTTCCCTGGTGGGAATCGGATAGGGACTTTCAACGTCGAGCTTAAATTCAGATATCAGAAAAAGGTGATCCCACAACTTGTGACGAAAGTCTTCAACATTCTTCAGGTGGGGATTTAGAAAGCCCATCAATTCAATGAGGGACATCGCATTTTTTTGCCGCTTTTCAGGGTCTTCAATCGTAAGCAGGTAATCTACCATCTTCTGAATATGACGACCATATTCCTTCATGATCAGGTGTGTCCTCGTGGTATTGTATTCCATTGAATTCATCTTGCAATGTAGACAAATTTAGCGGATTTTGGATTTTGGATTGTGGATTTTGAAAATAGAAAAGGGCGGAATTTCCGCCCTTTTCTATTTTATTGGATGAATATCCTTGTAGTGTACTTATGTTCCGTATTATCTATCTCGGTTGCCTTTAAATAGTACAAACCAGTTGGATGGGTTGAATTAAACTTCAGCGCGAAGTTATCGGACTGGTTCATGAAAATCCGCTGGCGTTCCACAACCTGACCTACGTTGTTCACAAGTTCAACCATCACATTGCCTTTTACGGGTCGTGCAAACATCAGGTTCACGTTTCGATTCACTGGATTCGGGAAAGTAGAGAAAGGAATATCCCGTCCATCGCTGCCGAGTGACACGACCTTCACTCCCGTATAGCTCACTTTGCCATTCGCGTCTACCTGGCGAATTCTAACATATACCCTGCCCGATGCGCCAGCAATAGGCGTGAGTTGATATTTATAATTCGCACCGCCGCTGGTGGTTGAGCTCACAACACCGACGTTCTTAAATTCCTTTCCATCAGTACTGTACTGCAGATAATAACGTCGGCCAGGCTCCTCATTTTCTGTTTGCCATACAAACTCAACATTCGGATCCTTGTTCGAAACGGAAAATGATTTGATGTTCACAGCGAGTGCAGCCAGGGGACACCAATAATAGGAAAGGTAGATGTCGAGTTTAGTGTAGTCATTGATCTGGAAAAGCATGTTTGAAGTACCCTGCAGCCATGTGGTCGTTGGCGTGTTCAGGTAGCTCAGGGTTACAGTCCCTGTACCTGTATAGGGAACAACGTTGGATGTCGTTTTGCTTAGGTATCTCATCCTGATCAACGTATCCGGGCCCCAGTCAACAGTCGTATCCGGGTCAACACCGGCCTGTCCAAGATCGAAAGGACCATAGTCACGGGAAGGGCTAGAGGCATTTACACTTATCCCCGGGCCGGTGACACCAACCACCCTCGAATACAAAAGTTCATAAATTTGCCTTCCTGTCGTATCTCTGTTGGCGATATGCCCGTTTAAAATGGCATAGGTGCTGAAGCTGCGCATAAAAACGCAGGTGAGGGAACCGATGCTGGGATCAAATTTGTTAAAAGGGATAGCCGTAGTAAAAGGCAGAATGCCTTCCAGCGATTGGTGTTGCACTACCGAATCGATGGGTTCGCCGCCGGGGCAACTACATGGTTGAGCAAAAGTTTGGTTAACGGTTATGACACCAATAAAAATATTGATGGCACACAGCACAATGTACAGCTGCTTCATAGGTACTAGTTTAAGTTATCAATAGGTTTGGATCTACTTTGCCAAGTATAACGATCTCTTTGCCAAATATAAAATTACCTTAATAGCGTAGCAAATGCAAGCCAACTGCAGTTTTTACGGCCTAATTAAGGGATATTACTCTAACGGTTTTTGCAGGGTTTTGTTATCCCCGGGATGCCTTATAAAAGACATGTTTTTAAGGGCACGAAAGCTGGTGATAAGGACTAAAACTGACTATTTTTCATGAGAATTGCCATTGATTTGCGGTTATTTCGCCTATACGGTCCTGAAAGTTGTACCGTCTACCTCGAAAATATTTTGAGCAGGATTGCTCAGGGCCATCCTACTGATGAGTTCTATTTCCTCTTTGACTCGGCATATCCCCTCAGGCTTATTTTTTCTTCCAATGTAACACCTGTTGTCATCAAGCCAAAAGCCAACGGCACCCTTGGCTGGAAGTACTGGTACCACTTTAAACTGCCAAGGTTCCTGAAAAATCACGGCGTGGATTGCTTTGTTGCCGCATCAGGAATTTGTTCTCAAACTGCGAGCCTTCGACAGGTTTTATTTCTGCAGGATCTCGGCTTTATAAAAAGCGCGTCAGACTATTCAAAGTCACAGGTAAGGTTTTTAAAATCCATCATGCCAGCGCAATTGCAAAAGGCAGCGAAGGTGCTGGTGATGACTGAAGCAGTAAAGCAGGAAATCCTGGAATTATATAAGATCAATGCAGAAAAAATTGTGGTTATACCGGGAGCAGCATCCGACAGTAGCCAGGCGCTTCCCTGGTATGAACGTGAATACACCAAAGATAAATATGCCGGCGGCAAGGACTACTTTTTATTCAATGGAAATATAAGTCCGGGTACAAATATCCTGAGTCTGATCAAGGCTTTTTCACAGTTCAAGAAATGGCAGCAGAGCAACATGAAATTATTATTGGTGGGAAGTTGGAGCGCGCAAACGCAGGATGTGATGGAGCAGCTGGAGTCATTCCGTTTTAGGGAAGACGTGGTCCTCATTGAAGATCCTGCTGCGGACGCGCGCGCAAAAATGCTTGCAGCAGCTTATGCAATGATAGATCCGTCACAGTATGCTGGATTTGGTATGAATTTTCCCGATGTGATGCGTTCAGAAACACCAATCATATGCAGTGATATTGCAGCATTTCGGGAAACCGCGGGTGAAGCAGCTGCTTTTTTTGAAGCTGGAAATGAAGATGCACTTGCCGAGATGTTGAAAAGGATTTATAAGGATGAAAGCTGGAGACAGGAATTGATCGACAAAGGCAAAGAGCAAGCCGGGCAATTGCATTACGATGATGTGGCTGCCCGGTTCTGGCAGGAAATCGTTCATGTGGGTAAGCCCCAATCCACTTAACTTTGGCCCTAAATTTTAATCTGAAGACATGAATGAATCGACGATAAAAATTAACGTTCAGCTGGATGCTGATAAGGTTCCTGAACAAATTTCCTGGTCGGCCACAGACAATTCGGCCGACATGAGCCAGAAGGCCAAGGCCATGATGCTTTCCTTCTGGGATGGTCACGAAAAATCAGCGCTGAGAATCGATCTCTGGACGAAAGACATGATGGTTGATGAGATGGCGGATTTCTTTTACCAGACCATTATGACCATGGCAGATACTTATAATCGTGCGACCCATCATCAGCCGCTGGTTGAAGACATGAAGAAATTCGCACACGATTTTTATCATAAGGCGAAAGAGCAGCTTGAGAAGGCGAAGTGATATTTTAGTTGGCGGTTGGCAATGGGCGATCACTTTCTTGCTGCCAACTAAGAACCGCCAACCGCCAACATGTAACTTCAAAATAATTTATCTATATGTCCCTCGAACAAAAAATCAACGCCGAATTGAAAACCGCAATGCTTGCAAAAGATGAAAAGAGTCTTCGCGGACTCAGGGCAATCAAGGCAGGCATCATTACCGCAAAAACCGCGGAAGGCGCGGGCGGAGTCATTACCGAAGCCGATGAAGTAAAGATGTTACAAAAGCTCGTCAAGCAAAGAAAAGATTCACTGGCAATTTTTCAACAACAAAACCGCCCCGATCTCGCCCAAAAAGAAGAGGAGGAAATCGCGGTTATTGAAAAATTTCTGCCCGCTCAATTGAGTGAGGAAGCATTGAAACCGATCATCGCAGAAATTATTAAGAATGCCGGCGCCTCTTCGGCTGCTGATATGGGTAAGGTGATGGGTGTGGCAAACAAACAACTGGCAGGCCAGGCCGATGGCAAAACCATCGCGGCCGTGGTAAAGCAATTGCTCAGCTAGGCCCGAAAAAGACATCACTACATGTTCATTGATATTCTCTTCGTCATCTTCCTAATTTCCGCGGTATTTAAAGGACTGCGAAACGGACTTCTGCTCGCGGTGTTTTCACTTGTAGGGTGGATCATCGGAATTGCGGCTGCCCTGAAGCTGTCTGCAACAGTGGCAAATCACGTACGCCAGGAGGCACATTGGGATTCCAAGTGGCTTCCGGTATTATGTTTTGTAGCGGTCTTTATCGTTGTGGCGCTGTTGGTGAGATGGGGAGCCATGTTGATACAGAAGGGTGTTGAGCTGGCCATGCTGGGATGGATCAACAAAATCGGCGGCATTTTGTTATATGCAATATTATATACGCTCTTGTACAGCGTTTTTCTTTTTTATGCCGACAAAATGAATTTGATCAGTGAGGCGACTGAAAAGGCTAGTCGCAGCTATGCCTTTGTTCAGCCCTGGGGACCCGTGGTAATTGAGTGGGTTGGAAAAATTATTCCCGTTTTCAAGGACGTTTTTCAAGACCTCGAATCTTTTTTTGATGAGGTCAGGCGTCGGGTTGACAAAAGCGCAGCCTAGGAAACCCACGGTAATTGAGGATCTTAGCTCTTGCTGCATTTGTAAGTGGCCCAGTGTTGCAAATGCCTGTATCCCAACTTTTTTCCTTTTCTTTGTATTCTACGGCTGCTGTTTTTTGGACAGAAAAAATTATTTTAGCCATTAAATGAAGGCATAGAATTTCCGCTGATGGATTACGAGATCAAACAAGATGGTAAATTCAGGTTTATAGAAGAAGGACAGGGTGAACCCCTGGTGCTCCTCCATGGTCTTTTTGGGGCATTGAGCAATTTTATGGACCTGATTGAATACTTCCGGCATCACAACCGTGTAATTGTACCCATGCTGCCGTTGTTTGATTTGGACCTGCTCCATACGTCAGTTGGCGGCCTTCAAAAATTCGTTCACAAATTCCTGGAGCATCGCGACTACAGGGGATGTCATCTCCTCGGCAACTCACTTGGAGGCCATGTTGCATTACTCTACGTACTGAAACATCCTGAACGAATAAAATCGCTTATTCTTACTGGTAGTTCTGGTCTGTTTGAAAATGGAATGGGAGATACTTATCCCAAGCGCGGCGATTACGATTATATCAAGAAGAAGACAGAACTGACTTTTTATGATCCGGCAGTGGCTACCAAGGAATTGGTTGATGAAGTCTACCATATTGTTAATGAGCGCCTCAAGGCAATCAAGATCATTGCCCTCGCTAAAAGCGCAATCAGAAATAATTTAGGGGAGGAACTCAATCAAATCCAGCAGCCGACGTTATTAATTTGGGGAAATAACGACACAATTACGCCGCCCTTTGTGGGTCGAGAATTCAACAAACTGATCCCGAATAGCGAGCTTCACTTCATCGACAAGTGTGGTCATGCGCCGATGATGGAAGTGCCGCAGGAATTTAACAGGATTTTGCATCAGTTTCTCACAAAATTGAATCAGCCTGCAGCGGTTGCGAAGTAATTCCCGTCTTACCCTATAAAAAAGACAACATGTTTTGTGGTCAGCTTATAGCACATCACGTCCCTTCACTGCGTTTGCATGACAGAGCCTCTTACGCTCTGGAGCAGATGGCTGACCTTAAAGTCTCTCATCTTCCCGTAGTTTCAGAGGAGAAATATATTGGCCTGGTTAGTGAAGATGATCTACTGGAAGGAAATGAAAATACACTACTGGAATCATTGGTGCAGTTATTTGGGAGACCCTTCGTAAGATTCAATGATCATTTTCTGATGGCTGCCAAAGTGATGGTAGCAATGAATACCGATATCATCCCCGTTTTGAATGAAACGGATGAATTGGAAGGCGTAATCACGGGAGACGAGCTCGCCCGTCAATTATCTTTATTCACAGGATCAGACCAGGAAGGAAGTTTGATCGTATTAGAAATGGAGAGAAAAGCTTATGCCTTCGGAGAAATCAACAGGCTTGTAGAATCAAATGACGCCCTCATCACCCAAATTAATACCTCGTTGGACCCTGCAACCCAGTTGTTGGTTGTTACCCTGCGCATTAACAAAAATGAAGTAAGCGATGTAGTGGCTACGCTCCAACGTCACGAATACATTGTCAAGTATTATCATGGTGAAGAAGCGTACAGAAATGAATTGCAAAGCAACCTCGAGCACCTGATGAATTACCTGAGCATCTGACATTCCCCAAAACTGGCAAGGCATTAAATAAAAAAATTATCTTAGAACCCGGTGTCAAACTTGCCGGTTTTTCCTGATGCAGCGTGCGTATAAATATGGTGTTCTTGTAGCAGGCATGTTGCTATGGTCAACCCTTCTTTTTTGCCAGGAAAGGGAGAAAGAAGAAAAGCCATTTGAAGACGCTGCGGTACTCAAAACTTCCTTTCTCACCATCCGGAACGTATACATAACGGGAAATAAGATTACCAAAAAATACATCATTGAAAGAGAGATCCCGCTCAAAAAAGGAAGCGCATACAGCATTTCAGATATCCTCAGCAATCTACAGCTCTCGCGTCAAAACCTCATGAATACTGCGCTTTTCGTGGACGTAACGGTCGACTTTACCAATTGGGTAGCCGATTCGCTGGATATTGTGGCTGACGTCAAAGAACGATGGTACTATTTTCCGATTCCCTATTTCAAACCCGTGGATCGCAACCTAAACGTCTGGATCAAAGAATATGGAGCCAGCCTTGAAAGAGTTAACTATGGAATTAAGTTCGCCGGCAACAACGTAAGCGGCAGAAATGACAAGGTCAATTTTTTTCTCATCAGCGGATATTCCAGGCAAATCGCATTGAGCTATGCGCAGCCCTTTGCCGACAAGCAATTGAAGAAAGGATTTTTTTTCAATGTCTCTTATACCAAAAATCACGAGATCAACTATTCTACAGAATCCAATAAACAACAGTTTTATAAAAATGATGAAATCTTCATGCGCGAGCAATTTCACGCAGACATAGGATTTACATACAGGCAGGCTTCAATCGCCAGACATTCCCTGCGACTCGGCTACACGCTTGAGCATATCGCAGATACAGTACTAAAGTTGAATCCCATTTATTTCAACGATAACAGAACCAGGGTCAGGTATGTTGATTTGAGTTATACCTATCAATACCTTGGTGTGGATTACATTCCGTATCCCCTGAAAGGTTTTACCTGGGATCTTACTTTGTTGGCAAGACCGCTTGAAAAAGATATTCAGCTCTACGCGATTACTTCGCACATTTCGAAGTATTGGACCCTCGGCAGAAAAAATTATCTCGCCTTGCAGGGCGTAGGTACGCTCAAACTTCCATTTGATCAGCCTTATTACAACCAGCAACTTTTCGGTGGCAGCAGCGCCTTCGTAAGAGGCCTTGAATATTACGTGATAGATGGATCCGCCGGGGCAATAGTGAAGGCTACTTATCGCCGCGAAATTTTGTCGTTAAGATGGAGAACCGGCTTGAAGTCCAGGGCCTATTCTGTGATCCCATTTAAATTTTACGCCAAGGCTTACTCAGACGCCGCCTACGCTTACAAGAGTGAAGCTGGCAGCAACACATTGAACAATACTTTTATTTATAGTTATGGCATTGGGTTGGATATGCTCACGATTTATGACTTCTCCATCCGCCTCGAGTTCAGCCTTAACCAATTCCATGAAAAGGGCCTATTTTTACACACCAGGACCGATTTCTAGAACTCATCCAACTGAATGAAAATAGCGATTTACAGCCGCGGAGGTGAAACGGTACAACAGGCCGACTGGCAGTTGCTGCTAAATGAATTGAACAAGGAGAAGATAACAACCGTTATTCACGAAAATTTCTATTCCCAGATCAAGCCTACAATTCCTCCTTCGGAGAGAATTACCACATTCGAAAGCTCGTCAGATCTCGACGATACTTTTGAATGCATCATTAGTCTTGGAGGTGATGGCACACTTCTGGATACAGTGACATTGGTGAGAGACAAAAACATTCCTGTACTCGGGATCAATTTCGGAAGATTGGGTTTCCTTGCCAGCCTTGGCAAAGAAGATCTGGCGAAGGCCGTGCAAGCACTGGTAGATCATACTTATGTTGTTGACCAGCGATCGCTCATTCACCTGGAAGCCAGCATTCCGCTTTTTGGCGAAGTGCCTTATGCGCTCAATGAATTTGCGATTCACAAGAAGGACAATTCTCCGATGATCAAAATTCATACGTATTTGAATGGAGAATTTCTGAATACCTATTGGGCTGACGGACTCATTGTTGCAACACCAACGGGATCCACGGGCTACTCACTCAGTTGCAATGGCCCCGTTATTTTTCCTGATGCTGCAAATTTCGTAATCACGCCAGTGGCTCCGCACAATCTCAACGTAAGACCCATCATTGTTCCGGATGGCAATATTCTTTCATTTGAAGTTGAAGGAAGGGCCGACCAGTTTATTTGCGCCTTGGATTCAAGAAAGGAAATGGTGAGCAAGGAAGTCCAGCTGGCAGTGAAAAAAGAGAATTTTACGATCAGCCTGGTACGCCTGAATGAGAATAATTTTCTTCAAACGCTCAGAAATAAGCTTTCCTGGGGGTTTGATACGAGGAATTAAGAGATTGTTAAGACGAAAAGGCCCGATTTTACGTTTTAAAACCACAATACCTAATTTGCACCCATGTTGAAGTTGCGATTTTTGAGTTTGCTCACCTTGTGTATTTGCTTACTTTCCGACACTTACGCTCAAAAGGAAGCAGTGACATATGATGGAGAATTCGGAGTGACACTGGGAGCTGCCCATTACTTCGGCGACCTCAATACGAGGGCCGCACTCAACAGGCCTAAGCCCGCATTGGGCGCATTTTTTCGTAAGCAGTTCGGCAACTATGTGGCGCTGCGGGCTGCATTTCATTATGCCCGGGTAGGGTATTCTGACATTTATAGCAAGAATGATTTTCAAAGAAGGCGAAACCTGAGTTTCAATAGCGATATCTGGGAATTTGCCTTGATGGGTGATTTTAATTTCTTCAAGTTTGTTCCTGGTGAACCCGGCTATCAGTTTACGCCCTATGTAACACTTGGCGCGGGCGTGTTTTCATATGACCCATGGGCCTATCTAAACAGCGCCAAGTATTTTCTGAGGCCCCTGGGCACTGAAGGACAGGGTTCCACGGCCTATCCGGACAGGAAACCCTACAAGACACTGGCGATGTGTTTCCCCATTGGTATGGGCGTAAAATATAATATCAACAAGAATTTCAACTTTTCACTCGAGGTCACCTACCGTTACACCAATACAGACTACCTGGACGACGTGAGTACAACATATGCCGGTGGTTCTACCTTCCCGCCGCTTCCTAATGGCCAGCCTTCCGTGGCTTTTCTCTTGCAGGATCGCTCGTACGAAACCGGAATTCCTATTGGCGAACAGGGAAAACAAAGGGGGTTCAGCGGTCAAAAAGACTCCTATATCATTTTTGAGGCTGGCATTGCTTTCACGCTCAGCTCCTATCATTGCCCTTCTGCTAAATAGACCCAGTTATTGGAAAGATTCTGCCCGAAAAAAATCATTATTCTATATCTTTGCGCCGAAGCCAGGTCCCTGTTGGCCTGGCTTTTCAAATTTATACCGCGATGTCCCTGAAGGATAAGATAGATACTTCGAGGCTGCCAAAGCATATCGCCATAATCATGGATGGTAATGGCAGGTGGGCCCAGGAAAAGGGGAAGGACCGCCTTTTCGGCCATTTTCATGGCGTTGAGAGCGTAAGGAATATTGTAGAAGGTTGTGCAGAACTCGGCATCGAATGGCTCACGCTATATGCTTTCTCCACAGAAAACTGGGATCGCCCGGCTTATGAGGTAACGGGTCTGATGGAATTGTTGGTAGAGACTATCCGGAATGAAGTTTCAACGCTGAACAAGAATAATATCAAACTCCACGTGATAGGCGACATCCAGATGTTGCCGGAAGATGCGCGCAAAGAGCTGTTGGAGGCGCTTGACGAAACCAAAAACAACACGGGCCTGAACCTCGTGATGGCGCTTAGTTACAGCTCACGCTGGGAATTGGTGAACGCGGTGAAACAGATGGGAATGGACGTAAAAGCTGGCAAGCTGGATCCCGAAAAAGTGACCCAGGACACCCTTCAGCAATATCTATGCACCAGCGAGTTTCCAGATCCCGAATTGATGATTCGAACCAGTGGCGAATACAGAATCAGTAATTTCCTCTTGTATCAATTAGCGTATGCTGAATTGTATTTCACTTCCACCCGCTGGCCTGATTTCAGAAAAGAAAACCTTTATGAGGCCATCGTCGACTTCCAGGGAAGGGAGAGAAGGTTTGGGAAAACAAGTGCCCAGGTGCAGCAGGAGCCGGAAGCGACAGAACATCGCTGAAATTCTGATAATTAAAGGTTTTTAACAAACAATTTTCATTAATCCCGTTAATTTGCCGGGCGATAAAAAATTCCGGATGCATAGGATCTGTACGCATTTTGTGATATTACTGGGCTTGAGTTTTTTTGTCAACACGGTATGCGGCCAGATCGATACTATCCCGCCTGCTCAACATGACACTTTACCTCCGGTTTTAAAGACAGATACAGCAGCCCCCGGCGCATCAGTTGATCCAGAATTGTTGAACATTTACAACTCCAAGGTTCCAAAAGAATATACGATTGTCGAAATCAAAGTAACCGGCTCAAAGTTCTTTGATGAAGCCCTCGTGATTTCCATCTCCGGCCTGTCAGTGGGTGACAAGGTGATGATTCCCGGTGGCGACAATTTTGCGAAAGCAATCAACAAACTCTGGTCGCAAAATCTCTTCACCAACATCCAGGTTTATATTACCAAATTGGAAGGTCACAACATCTGGGTTGAAATTAACGCGGTTGAGCGACCACAGCTTTCAAGTTTTTCATTCAAAGGTGTAAAGAAGGGAGACGCAGATGAGCTGGATACTAAGTCGGGGCTGGTGAAAGGTCGTGTGGTGACGGAAAACATGAAGATCACCGCGATCGAAAATATTCAAAAGTATTATGCAGATAAGGGTTATAAAGCGGTTGATGTAAAGATCCAGGAGCAGGGTGATCCCGCTGCAAAAAATTCGGTTATCCTCACTTTCGTCATCAATAAGGGTGAAAAAGTAAAGGTTGATGAGATTGAATTTTTTGGCAATGAAAATGTTGCAGAAAGCAAGCTGAAGGCGCACATGAAAGGAACGAAAGAAATGTCGCGCATCACGCTTTATCCGACGGCTGTCAATAGTCCTTACGGAACCAAACACACGATGACCTTTCATGAGTACATGAAAGATTGGGGGTTTCTTTCTCCCACGAAGACTATGGATTACCTGTATCCTTATTTCAGGTTCAAGTTTTTCAGCTCCGCGAAATTCAATCAGAAGAAATACGATTCAGATAAGGAATCAGTGATTGAATATTACAACTCACAGGGATATCGTGATGCGGAGATCGTGAAGGATACGCAATACTATAACCTGAAAGGCAGCCTGGTGGTGGATATCAAGGTGAGTGAAGGCCACAAATATTATTTCGGGAATATCACCTGGAGAGGAAATACGAAGTACAGCGATTCTCTACTCACTGCTTTCCTGGGCATACACAAAGGAGATGTTTACAACCTGGAAACGCTGAACAAACGACTGGGTAAGCAACTTACGCAGGAAGGTGGTGACCTGAGCGGGCTTTACATGGATGATGGATATCTCTTCTTCCGTGTAGATCCTGTTGAAACCGCGGTATACAATGATACGATTGATCACGAGATTCGAATCATTGAAGGACCGCAGGCCACAATCAAGAATGTAACCATCACCGGTAACGATCGCACAAAAGAGTATGTAATCCGCAGGGAGCTTAGAACAGTACCAGGAGAAAAATTCAGTCGTACCGACATCATCCGTTCTCAGCGTGAAATTTCAAACCTTGGATTCTTCAATCAGGAAAAGATTGGCATTAATCCCATTCCCAACCAGGAAGACGGAACCGTGGATATTCATTACAGCGTTGAAGAGAAATCAGCAGACCAGTTGGAATTGAGTGCAGGCTTCGGTGGCGGTATTGGTTTGACAGGTACATTGGGTGTTACGTTTAACAACTTCTCAATCAAAAATATTTTCAACAAGAAGGCATGGGATCCCTTGCCTGCAGGTGATGGACAAAAACTCAGTCTTCGTTTCCAATCCAACGGCCGTTACTACAGATCATATAACTTCTCATTCACCGAGCCATGGCTGGGTGGTAAAAAGAGAAATTCATTTACTGTAAGCTTCTATAGCACGAAGTATTCAAATGCAGTGAATCCGCTCACGGGGCAGTACCTGGGCAAGAATGCCGACACTTCTTATTTGAAGACGACCGGTATAACACTTGCGCTTGGTAAACAGTTGAAATGGCCCGATGACTATTTCACACTTGTATATTCTTTGAGCTATACACAGTATCGTGTTCGTAACTATCCCATCTTCCCCGGATTGACGAACAATGATGTATCGCAAAATATTTCATTGAAGATTGCGCTTTCGCGTTCTTCTATCGATCAGCCCATCTTCCCTCGCAGTGGTTCAAACTTCCTGTTGAGCGTGCAGTTAACCCCTCCATATTCCTATATACGCGGGATCGACGTTTCGAATCCGTATAAGTTTGTGGAGTTTCACAAGTGGCGCTTCAACGGCGAATGGTATGTGCCATTGGGTAAGCCAGGCGGCGCAGACAAGAGCAGACAGCTTGTAATGAAACTGGCAGCGAAATTTGGGTTTATCGGAAAATACAATCCAGACCTCGAAATTTCTCCATTCGAACGATTCCAATTGGGTGATGCGGGTTTGACGAATACTTACAGTCCCCTTGGTTATGAGATCATCGCACATCGCGGTTATCCCGTGTACCAGAATTCAGATCCGAGAATTAATCCTGATTTGTCGAATGCAACAAGATTCTTCACCATCTTCAATAAGTATACAGCGGAATTGAGATATCCATTTGTTACGAACCCCAGCAGTACCATTTACGGATTGGCTTTCTATGAAGCGGCTAATGGCTGGTACGACTTTAAAGAATGGAATCCCTTCAGGCTTCGCCGTTCCGTTGGCGTGGGTATGCGCTTTTTCCTGCCTATGTTTGGCTTACTTGGATTTGACTACGGTATAGGACTTGATCGCTACAATCCGAATTCAAAATTGAAAGACATCAGCAAGTTTACGTTCATGCTTGGATTTGAACCCGAATAATTAGCCTGAAAACACTATTTTTCTCATTCTAAAATTTATTGGTTATGAAAAAAATAACTCTATTGTGCTGCTGCGCAATCATTTTTGGACTTAGCGCAAGCGCGCAACGATATGCGATTATTGATACCAAGTATATTCTTGACAAGGTTCCCGAGTACAAGGATGCTCAAAAAAAGCTGGATCAGTTCAGCGACCAATGGCAAAAAGAAATTGATACAAAATCTGCCGAATTGGAAAAAATGTACAAGGATTTTGACGCAGAACAGGTTATGCTCAGCGAGGACTTAAAGAAGAAAAGAGAGGATGAATTGTTCAACCGGGAGAAGGAAGTTCGCGACCTTCAAAAGAAACGCTTTGGTTTTGAAGGAGATCTGTTTAAAAAGCGCCAGGAACTCATCAAACCCATACAGGACAAGGTATACAACGCGGTTCAAAAAATGGCTGTAGCGCGATCTTATGACTTTATTTTAGATAAAAGTGAAGGAATTACTGTTATCTTTGCCGACCCTAAGCTGGACCGTAGTGATGATATATTGAAAGACTTAGGTGTTAAATAAATGTGAAAGGCCCAATTGTTGAACAACTAAAAAGATTGATAACACTACTTGATTTCAATACACCCAAAACAATTAAAATTCACAAAGCACAATGAAAAAAGTAATTTCCCTGGGTTTGGTGGCTATGAGCTTACTGATGGCGACTGCGGTAAAAGCCCAAAACAAAATCGGATATGTGAGTATCGCGGAAGTGGTGAACTCTATGCCCGAGTACAAAAAAGCTAGCTCTGAACTGGCAGAATTCGACAGCGCTTTGCAGTTAAACTATGTCGAATCTGTGAAAGAATATCAAAAGAAAGACAGTCTCTTTCGTTCTGATTCTGGCAAATGGTCCCCGGTAATTAAGAAGGCACGTTTGCAGGAATTGCAGAAACTGACTGCAGATCTGCAAAACTTCCAACAAAGCTACCAGGAGCAGGTTAACCAAAAGCAGGAACAGCTTCTGGCTCCAATTCAGCAAAAAGCTGTGGCGACCATTCAGGAAGTTGCGAAAACAAACGGTTACACCTACGTGTTCAATAAGGAAGTACTTTTTTCTTATCCTGATTCAGACGACCTAATGCCGTTGATCCGAAAGAAAATGGGATGGACTACACCTGCAGTTGTGCCCGGTGCTGCGAAACCCAAGACGAATTAATTCCGTCGGCTAAACTTATTTGAGGCCGTCTCACAGTACTGTGGGGACGGCCTTTCTTTTTTGTTGATGCGCTGAGTTAAGGCAGGCGTATATTTGAGCATCATGAAAGGCAAGGCGCCTATTGGCATTTTTGATTCCGGTTATGGAGGACTCACGGTGATGAAAGAAATCCTGAAAGTTCTTCCGGAATATGATTATGTGTACCTCGGAGACAATGCAAGGGCACCATACGGATCGAGGTCTTTTGAAACAGTTTACAAATACACGCTTGAAGCTGTACAGTGGTTTTTTAACCAGCAATGTCCCCTGGTTGTTTTGGCCTGCAATACAGCATCTGCAAAAGCATTGCGAACAATTCAACAGCACGATCTGCCATCTCTGAATCCAACTGCACGAGTACTGGGCGTGATTAGACCTACTACGGAGATTATCGGGAATCATAGCAAAAGCGGAAAGGTTGGTATTGTTGCCACAACAGGAACCGTCAATTCAGAATCTTACCTGATAGAGATCGAAAAATTCTTCCCTGATTTAAAAGTGTACCAGGAAGCATGCCCGATGTGGGTCCCGCTGGTGGAGAATAATGAGTTCGAAAGTCCGGGTGCAGATTACTTCGTAAAAAAACATTTGGATTCGTTGTTTGCAAACGATGCCGGCATTGACACTTTGTTGCTTGCCTGTACGCATTATCCTTTGCTTTATGAAAAGATCAGGAAGTATAGTGGTGAGAAAGTGAAGATTCTAAGCCAGGGAGAGATCGTGGCGGCAAGCCTGGCCGATTACCTTCAACGGCATCCGGAAATGGCTGCGAGATGTTCAAAGAGTGGTGGTCGCGAATTTTACACAACCGATGACACCGACGACTTTGACCGACACGCAAGCCTCTTTTTTGGGTCCACGGTGAGCTCAAAACACCTTGATTTACAACACCTGGTAGAGAAGCAAAGACAATCCTTATAAAGAGTTCAAATTGCTCTTTGCCCATTACCTCCTTTGTGCTACCTTTGCCCTCCTTTCACGAGCAGCTGGGTATGGTGACCCGTTGTGAAGTTGAAACCATTGAATAATCGATAAAATATTCAGATAATGAAACGTACTTTTCAACCGCACAAACGCCGCCGCAAAACGGTGCATGGCTTTCGCAAGCGCATGCAAACTGCGAACGGTCGCAAGGTTTTGGCCAGCCGTCGTAAGAAAGGCCGTAAGAAACTGACAGTTTCTGACGAAAAAGGTCTGAAATAAGCCATCAGCATTTTTATAAAATCTTGAATAGCCCTTGCGAATTGCGCCAGGGCTTTTTTTATTTGGTGAATAATCATGACGCAGACCAATTATCGGTTTCCCACAGCGGAAAAGCTGAAGAGCAGAAAACAGATTGCACTGCTTTTTAAAGCGGGAAGGCGATTTTCGCAGGCTCCTTACCAGGTGATTTACCTGGTGGAAAAAGGCGAGGCAGAATTGCTCGCAGGCTTTGGCGTGAGTAGCCGAAATTTCAAAAAAGCGGTTGACCGTAACCGTATCAAACGGACTGGGCGGGAAGCATACCGGCTGGCAAATGGGATGCTGAAGGAAAAAGTGAAAGCTTCGGGCGTGCGGCTCAGCTTATTTCTGAACTATACGGGCAGGGAGCTGCCCGATTTTCATTTGGTGAAGGAGAAGATGGAAAACATTTTGAAGAAACTGGAAAAGGAATGTTCATGAAGAATTTCCTGCGCTTACTGGCGCTGCCATTTGTATTGCTGATCAAAATTTATCAGTTGATCGTTTCGCCCTGGCTGGGTCCGAAGTGTCGGTACACACCCAGTTGCTCGGCATATGGGATTGAAGCTTTGAAAAAGTACGGCATTTTCAAAGGGGGCTGGTTGACGATCAAACGTATTTCCCGCTGCCATCCCTGGGGTGGGCATGGGTATGACCCGGTCCCTTAGGGAGTTCAGAGTTCAAAGTTCAGAGTAGTGTATTTCAACATTGAACGATGAACTTTGAACTATTCAATGTTCATCATC
>Ga0163163_10000828_pt1 | contig 26330 bp, 24 predicted proteins | sample S65metaG_FD_119766 | JGI IMG/M metagenome (GOLD analysis project Ga0163163, IMG submission 119766) | Switchgrass rhizosphere microbial communities from Kellogg Biological Station, Michigan, USA - S6-5 metaG | ecosystem: Host-associated > Plants > Roots > Rhizosphere > Soil | place: USA...
TCATCCGGCGGTCGGCCTCGATCTGCGTTTCACCGGGCCCGCCGAGGAAGCCGAAGCCGCCGCGCTGGCGCTCGAGGTGGGTCCAGCTGCGCACGAGCCGGCTCTGCTGGTAGTCGAGGTGGGCAAGCTCGACCTGCAGCCGTCCTTCGGCGGTCGCCGCACGCTCACCGAAGATCTCAAGGATCAGGCCGGTGCGGTCGATCACCTTCGTCTTGAACGCGCGTTCCAGATTGCGCTGCTGCACCGGCGACAGCGCGCAATCCATGATCACGAGGCCGATCTCTTCGTCTTCGATCTCCCGCGCGACCTCCTCGACCTTGCCCTTGCCGAGGTAGGTCGCCGGGGTGATCGTCGAGAGATTGACCTGGAACGTGCGGGGCACGTCGAGATCGATCGCCTTCGCCAAGCCGACCGCCTCATCGAGACGCGCCTCGGGGCTGCGCGATAGGGCCTCGGCTCGGCCGCCCGCCGACAGATACGGCCCGATCACGGCCGCGCGCGTCGGCCCTCCTCTTCTCGTCTTGGTCTCAGCGCGCCTGGTCTGTTTCGCGTTCTTCAAACAGACCTCGGAAACCTGCGATTTGCCAAATCACTTCCCTTCCGCGCCGGTCTCTTCGGTCGGCTCGAACATCTGAATCGGATGGCCCGGCATGATCGTTGATATCGCATGCTTATAGACGAGTTGCGAATGCCCGTCGCGCCGCAGGAGCACACAGAAATTGTCGAACCAGGTGACGACCCCCTGCAATTTCACGCCATTGACGAGAAAGATCGTAAGAGGAACCTTGTTTTTGCGCACATAGTTCAGAAACGTGTCTTGCAGGTTCTGTCCGCGTTCTGCCGCCATGACTTTTTCCCGTTCTTTTCTTGACCGCTCCAAAGGAGCGGAATGCAATTCCGACTCCAAACCATTGTGACAGAGAAGCTTTACCCCCTCGCGACGGTTCGCCCTCGCCTGCCCCGACCTTACCATTCGGACGGTTAGGCCTCCTACAAAGCTTGTGTTTCCTCCTTCAACGTCAAGGGGAGAGGACCCGTACCGCCACCCCTACTCCCGCCGCGCCCGCCATTAACCAGATCGGATTGATCCGGGTGAAAAGGAGGGCGGTCGCCGTCACGAACGTGATTGCTGCGGTCAGCGCGTCCCGGTCGGCCGCGCGGGCGAGCACGTAACCGCTCGCCATGATAAGGCCGATTGCGAGCGGCACCAACCCGGCTCTGACGGCCTTGAGCGCGCGGCTGTCGCCGGCGCGCGCAAGGAATCGTCCGGCGGCCAACGCCAGCACCGACGTCGGCACGACCGTTGCGGCGGTGGCAACCGCAAGCCCCGCGGCGCCCGCGAGCCGCCAGCCAACGAGGCTCAGGATCATCACGTTCGGGCCGGGCGCCGTTTGCGCCAGCGCGAACAGGTTGGTGAACTCGCTATCCGTCATCCTCCCCATGACGTCGACCACCTGCCGATGCAGCTCCGGCACAATGGCATTGGCGCCGCCGAAAGCCAGCAGCGAAAGCAGCGTGACGAGGATGCCGATTTGAACGAGCATCTATCGTGCGATCATGAGTTCGGATCGAACCACGCCGCCACGATCGTGAGCGGAATTATGCCCGCAAGGACCCAGACCAACGGCAGGCGGAAGATGCCGACCGCCAGGAAGACGACGAACGTGACGATGACGATGCGCGGCGTCAGTCTTAAATTGCGCGCGATCTTCAAGCCTGTCCCGATGACAAGGCCGGCCGCCCCTGCCCCGGCGCCGGCGATCGCGGCGACGACATAGGGGTTCTGACTGACGGCCCCATAGAGCTCGACAATGGCGACGGCAATCGCAAGCGGCGCTGCCATCAGACCGAGCACCCCGGCCGCAGCGCCGGAAATGCCGCGGAAGCGGTCGCCAAGAAGAACGGCGGTGTTGATCGTGTTGGCGCCCGGCAAGACCTGCGACAGCCCGAGCAACGAGGCGAATTCGCGATCGTTCATCCAGCGCCGCTCTTCGACGATGACTTGCCTCACCCACGGCGCGACGCCGCCGAAGCCGAGGAGCCCCATTTTCAAGAAAGCAAAGAACAAAGCCGCATGCGTGACGGCAGCCCGGCTCGGCGCCGGCGCCGCCTCGACCGGAGCCTCGTTCATTACCGTGTCAGTCGATCGACAGCGACTTCAGCTTGCGGTGCAGCGCCGAACGCTCCATGCCGATGAATTCGGCCGTGCGCGAAATGTTGCCGCCGAAGCGGCTGATCTGCGCGACGAGATATTCGCGCTCGAACACTTCGCGCGCTTCGCGCAACGGCAGGCTCATTAGCCGCTCGCCCCCTGCCCCATTCGGCGTCGACGGCACCAGCGCACCGACTTCCGCCGGCAGCATGTCGGCGGTGATTTCCGCCTCGGGATCACCGGCGGTAAGGATCATCAGGCGCTCGACGTTGTTGCGCAGCTGCCGGATGTTGCCCGGCCAATCGTGCGATTGCAGGACGGCCATTGCGTCCTCGGCGATGCGCCGCTTCGGCATGCCGGTCGCTGTCGACACCTGATTCATGAAGAAAGTGATCAGTTCAGGGATATCGTCTCGCCGCTCGGCGAGAGTCGGCACGCGGACAGGGACGACGGAAAGCCGGTGGAACAAATCCTCGCGAAAGGCGCCCTCGGCGATCGCGGTCGGCAGATCGCGCGCGCTCGAGGAAATCACCCGCACATCGACATGCACGCGGGTCGATCCGCCGACACGAGTGAAATTCTGATCGACGAGCACGCGGAGGATCTTCGCCTGCGTTTCCTTCGGCATATCGGCGATCTCGTCGATATAGAGCGTGCCGCCATGCGCCTCTTCGAGCGCGCCGACCCTGCGTGCATGCCCATTCAGAGGCTCGGTGCCGAACAGTTCCACTTCCATCGTCTCGGGCGCGATCGTCGCGGCGTTGATCACGTAAAAAGGACCGCCGGCGCGGTTCGACGCCTCGTGAATCGTGCGCGCGACGAGCTCCTTGCCCGAGCCCGGCGTCCCGGTGATCATGATGCGAGAATTCGCCGGCGCGATGCGCTCGATCAACTGGCGCAGCTGGTTCATCGCCGTCGATTTGCCGACGATGCGGTTTGTCGCGCCGGCGCGCGCCCGCAGCTCGCTGACTTCACGCTTCAAGCGCGAAGCTTCGATTGCCCGATCGGCGACAAGCACGAGGCGGTCCGCCTTGAAAGGTTTTTCAATAAAATCGTAGGCGCCGAGTTTCGTCGCCGTAACCGCCGTCTCGATATTGCCGTGGCCGGAAATCATCACGACGGGCAGAGTCGGATGTTCGCCTTTGATGATTTCGAGGAGCTGCAATCCATCGAGCTTCGAGCCTTGCAGCCAGATGTCGAGGAATACGAGCTGCGGCCGCCGCGCCTGAATCGCGGCAAGCGCTTCGTCGGAATCTTTCGCGGCGCGAGCGCCGTGACCCTCGTCCGACAAAATGCCGGAAACGAGTTCGCGAATGTCGGCCTCATCGTCGACGATCAGAATGTCTGTTGCCATGTGACCTTCACGCTTTTTCTGTTTCGACCGCGGGTGCTTCAGCGTTTGCTGGCTCGCGGCCGATGGGGATGAAAAGGCGAATGCAGGCGCCGCGTCCCGAAGGTGCATCGAGCAATTCGAGACCGCCGCCGTGATCTTCCAAAATCTTCGCGACGATAGGCAGGCCAAGGCCAGTTCCTTCGGCGCGTGTTGTCATATAAGGCTCGAGAAGCCGCTGCCGGTTTTCCTGGGGTAAGCCCTTGCCGTTGTCGATCACATCGATTTCGGCCATGTTTTCCGGCGTGATTCTGAGAGCGACCAGAATACGTCCCTTATCCGTCACTCCTTCCTGTTTTTCGGCTGCAATTCCTTCCGTGGCGTTCTTCACGATATTGGTGATCGCCTGCGACAGTAGCCGGCGATCGAAGCGGGCGATCACCGGCTCGTCCGGCAGGTCCTCCTCGAAATCGATCTGCGGATTGCCGACGCGCATCAGAAACAGCACCTGGCGGATGCATTGGCTGAGATCGTCCTTCTCGAGCATCGCTTTCGGCATGCGCGCGAACGAGGAGAATTCGTCGACCATGCGCTTGATGTCGTCGACCTGCCGGACGATCGTATCGGTGCACTGATCGAAGACGTCGCGGTCCTGCGTGATCACCTTGCCGTATTTGCGCTTCAGCCGCTCGGCGGAGAGCTGGATCGGGGTCAGCGGGTTCTTGATCTCATGCGCGATACGCCGCGCGACGTCGGCCCAGGCCGAGGTGCGCTGCGCCATGACAAGGTCCGTAATGTCATCGAGGGTCACGACGTAAGAGCGTCCAGTCTTATCGACGTGTCCGGTGGTGACGCGCACATTGAAAGTGCGCTCGCGTCCGCCGCGCATCAGAGTGAGCTGGCTCTGCACGTTCTTTGGATGCACCGCCGCAGCTTCCGCGAGAATTGCGGACAATTCCGGCATCACGTCAGCGACCGCCATGCCGATCGCCCCGTCGGTGGAAAGATTGCTCATCAGCCTTTCCGCCGACGGATTAAGCGAGCTGATCGTCCCCTGCGGGCCGACGCCGATGACGGCAGCGGGCACGCCGGAGAGAACCGCCTCGGTGAACTGCCGCCGTTCGTCGATCAGCTGGTTTGCTGCAAGCAGACGGTTTTGCTGCAGCTTCAGCTCGGAGGTCATGTGGTTGAAGGTGTCGCCAAGATGGGCGAGGTCGCCTTCCGACTTGTGTACCGGCACGCGTATGTCGAGATTACCGGACGAAACCTCGTCGGTCGCAGCGATCAGTCGCCGGATCGGCGCGACCAGCCGGTTGGCGAAGGACAATCCGAGCCACACCGCGGATAACAGCATGATTGTCGCCAGGAGACCGAACATGACCGCAAAGGCGATCTTGATGTTGTTGCGGTGGGCGTCGAAGAGATCGTAGAGCCGGATCAGATTGGCGGCGGCGCGGGGAAACTCCATCGCGAACGGATCGAGCGGCCGGGCGACGTAAAGAAAGGCGCGATCGAAAGCCTGCAGCGCGCGCACCGCGACGAAGACGCGGCCGCCGTCGAGCACCAGGCAGAGCGGCTCGCCTTTTTTGGCGTCCTCGTAGTCGGTCGGTTCGGGTTTGACGATGTTCGATCCGATGCCGTTGCCGAGATCGACCTTTTCGAGAATCTCCCCATCATCGCGGATCATCGCCGCCGCGCTGAAACCCAAGAACTTCGCCCGCGATGAGAAATATTCATGAAAAAAAGCGTGGTCGGCAATGTACATCGTGCGGCCGCGATCGAGATCGGCGGCGGTGAGTTGCGCTTCCTGTAAGAGCGAATGACATTCCGTTTCGCGGAAGAGTTTTGCGGCTTCCGCCGTCGTGTAGACGAAGCCTCGCACGTCCTGCATGAAGGCCGGGTTCAGCGTGCGATCGAGCGTGATCGAGCCGACGACGGCCATCAGCAGCGCCGGTGCCGCGGCGATGATCGAGAACAGGCTGACGATGCGGATATGCAGGCGCGACGCCGCCGCCTGCTTGCGCCAAGCGCGGATCAGCGCCCAGGCTTCCGTGAGCACAAGACCAACGAGGGCGAGAACGACCACGATGTCCGCCGCAAACAGCGACAGGACCACGTCGTTGGTCGGCGCAATCGGGGTCAGCCCGGCAAGGATGAAAAAGCTCGCCAGCGCACTGAGGATCGCGCAGAGCACGATCACGGGCCCGAGCTTCGCCGCGATGCGGCGTCCGCGACCGGTTTTTGGCAGCATCGCCTGCTTGATGATGTCGGTCGCTACTGCCAATTCCCTACGGCCCGTCCGGCGCTAACGGCTAAACGGCCGTTGCAATCCTGCAACGCTGTTGCCGAATTACGACATTTTTAGGGGCGGTTGGCGGCTGCTCAGCGTGGCGAGCGCAGCAGTCGTATATCCAAGTCGCGGACCTTCTTGCGCAAGGTGTTGCGATTGAGGCCCAGCAGCTCGGCGGCTTTGATCTGATTGCCGCGGGTGGCGCCAAGCGCCGCTGAAATCAGGGGATATTCGATCTCGCGCAGAACCCGGTGATAAAGACCGGGCGGCGGCAGACCCTCATGCGATTTGAAAAGCTCGTTGAGGTGCCGCTCGACCGCCATGGAGAGAGTCTCGTCCGGATCGGGCGCCGATTGTGCGCGCGGCGCTCCCGACCCAGCAGGTTCGACCGGCGAACTCGGTCGGGCGATATTCTGCTCCAGCTCAGTTTCGACGAGCTGCTCGGAAATGAGCTCCTGCGGATAAAGCGCGGCAAGCCGACGCACGAGATTTTCAAGCTCGCGAATGTTTCCCGGCCAGCGATAGCGCTTCATGCGATCGAGGGCCGCGTTTTCGATGTGCTTCATCGGCAGGCCCTCCGCCGCGGCCAGCGAAAAGAAGTGCCGAGTGAGATCGGGAACGTCTTCGGTGCGCTCGCGCAACGGCGGCAGCCGTAGCGGCACCACGTTCAGCCGGAAAAACAGATCCTCGCGGAACAGCCCGTGTTGAATCAAGAGACGCAGATCTTTGTTCGACGCGGCGATGATCCGCACATTCGTCTTGATCGGCGTACGTCCGCCGACGGTCGTATATTCGCCCTGCTGCAGCACGCGGAGAAGCCGCGTCTGCGCGTCCATCGGCATGTCGCCGATTTCATCGAGGAACAGCGTGCCGCCCTCGGCCTGCTCGAAACGCCCGGCCGAGCGCTGATTGGCGCCGGTGAATGCACCCTTCTCGTGTCCGAACAATTCGCTTTCGATGAGGTCGCGCGGAATCGCCGCCATGTTGATCGCGACGAACGGCCCTTTCTTGCGCTTGCCGTAATCGTGCAAGGCGCGTGCGACGAGTTCCTTGCCGGTACCGGATTCCCCGGTGATCATCACGGTGAGATCAGTCTGCATCAAGCGGGCGAGCGCGCGATAGATTTCCTGCATCGCAGGCGAGCGGCCGACGAGAGGCATGCCTTCGATCTCTTCGTGAGGCTCGGGACGCTTGCCCTTCGGCTCATTCATCGCGCGCCCGACGATCGCGACGAGTTCCTTCAGGTCGAAGGGTTTGGGCAGGTAATCGTATGCGCCGCGCTCCGACGCCTTGATCGCGGTCATGAACGTGTTCTGCGCGCTCATCACGATGATCGGCAGTTCGGGCCGAAGTTTCTTGATCTTCGGCAGAAGCTCGAAGGCATTTTCGTCCGGCATCACGACGTCGGTGATGACGAGATCGCCGTCGCCCGATTGTACCCAGCGCCAAAGGCCGGCCGCGGTGCCGGTCGTGCGCACCTCGTAGCCTGCGCGTGAAAGCGCTTGATTGAGGACAGTGCGGATCGCCGCATCATCATCGGCGATGAGGATGTTTCCACCTGTCATTGTTGGGTGCCTCCGGCGCTGGGCTCAGTCGCGTTCATAGGTCCGAGTCTTCGACTGCGCGTCCGTCGCGCGACCTGTAGACCGGCATGAGCACCCGGAAAGTTGTCCGCCTCGGATTTGATTCGCATTCAACTATGCCGCCGTGGTCACCGATGATCTTCGCCACGAGTGCAAGTCCGAGGCCAGTTCCGGACGCCTTGGTTGTGACGAACGGGTCGAACAGGAGCTGGAGAATCTGCCGCGGCACGCCGGGCCCATTGTCGCGGACGCAGAATTCGAGCGGCAGGCTCACCGGATGCGGTGAGCTTGCGGTTTTGAGCCGAACCCCCGGGCGAAATGCGCTGGAGAGCTCGATTTCGCCGTCGATTGCCTCTTCGCCGATGGCTTCGGCGGCGTTTTTCACGAGATTGAGAAAGACCTGGATCAGCTGATCGCGATTGGCGAAGACCGGCGGCAGCGACGGATCGTAATTTTCCTGGAACCGGATGTGTCGGGCAAAGCCCGCCTGGGCGATCCGCTTCACATGGTCGAGCACGGCATGCATGTTGACGCTCTCGCGCTCGACCGGCCGCTCGTCGGTGAAAGCTTCCATGCGGTCGACCAGCTTCACGATACGGTCGGCCTCGTCGCAGATGAGCCGGGTCAGCTCGCGATCGGAATCGCTGATCGAGCTCTCGAGCAGCTGCGCCGCGCCGCGAATGCCGGACAGCGGGTTCTTGATCTCATGCGCGAGCATGGCGCCGAGCGCAGAAACCGAGCGGGCTGCCCCCTGGTGGGTCAGCTGCCTGTCCATTTTATGGGCAATCGTCCGTTCTTGCAGCATCAAGACGACGCCGTCGCGCTCCTCGGGCATCGGCGCCACATGGATGTCGACGCGCCGCTCGCCCGGCACCTTCTGCATGCCGAGATCGACCTGGTATTCGTTGATTGCCGCCCCGCGGGCGCGGACCTGATCGATCAGCGCCAGGACCGGCGAGCCGAAGGGCAGGATTTCGGTGAGCTTCAGCCGCCGTAGATGCGAGCGGCCCATCTCGAAAAAGGCTTCCGCCGCGGCGTTGACGTCACTGATCGTGCCGTCCGGCGCGATCGTGATCAGCGGCGTCGGCAAAGCGCTCAGCAGCTGCGAGGCATTGGCAGCGAGACTGCTCTCGGGTTCGGGAGGCGGCATGTCGGATACCGGCATCAGCTTGCGGCGTAGAAGCATCAGGCGGCCTCAAGGACAGGCTCGTAGTCGAAGATGCGCGAGAGCAATCGCTCGACTTCGCTCGGGCTTTCGCTGGTGACGAGGGGGAGGCGCAGGGCGGCTGCTTCAGGGGCGCCATAGCGCGCAGCCCATTCCGCATAAGCGGCGATGTGCTTGCGGGCGTGGCGCAGCCCCTGCTCGCGGCCAAACAGCGAAAGCAGGGTGCGGTAATGGCGGAGAGCTGCCCCACATCGCTCAGCCAGGCTCGGCAACAGCCCGAGCTTTCCCGTCGCCAGAAATTGCGTGATCTGGCCGACAAACCATGGACGGCCTACGGCGCCGCGTCCGATCATCACCGCGTCGGCACCGGATGCGGCGAGCATGGAAGCCGCGTCCGCGGCCGTGGTGCAGTCGCCATTCGCAACGACGGGAATGGAGACCGCGTCTTTCACAGCGCGGATGCCGCGCCAATCCGCTTCGCCCTTATAGAACTGATCGCGGGTGCGGCCATGCACGGTGAGGAGAGCAATGCCTTCTTCACCCGCGCGCCGCGCCAGCTCCGGGGCATTGAGGCAAGCACGGTCCCAGCCGAGCCGCATCTTCAATGTCACGGGAACGGAAACCGCGGTGACCGTTGCGCGGATGATCTCAATCGCGAGATCGAGGTCACGCATCAGTGCCGAGCCGGCCAGACCGCCGGTCACGCGTTTCGCCGGACAGCCCATGTTGATATCGATTGCGTCGGCGCTGGAGGCTTCCGCCAGCCGCGCCGCCTCTCCCATCCAATACGGATCGCGCCCGGCGATCTGCACGACGTGCGGGGAGACTCCTTCGCCTTCGGCGCGGATGCGGCTTTCCTCGTCCCCGCGGACGAAATCGTCCGACGCGACCATTTCCGAAATAACGAGGCTGGCGCCGAATTGCTGGGCGACGCGGCGCATCCCGACGTCACTCACGCCCGACATCGGCGCGAGAAAAGCCCGCCCGGAGAGGTGCAGATCGTTGATGGCCAACGGCCCGCGGGACCATGTGCCTACAGAAGAGGCAGCAGCAATCATGCCTCTATACTAGCCAATTTCCGCACCGCAGCAAAGGCTTTCCGCGGCCAAATTGACGCGGCAAGCGAAACGGTGGAGAAGGTCTGTGGATGACTGCCTCCGCCAACATCGCCGTTCTCGTCGTGGCGGCGGGTCGAGGAACGCGGGTCGGCGGGGATCAACCGAAACAGTACCGTCGATTGCTCGGCGTACCTCTGCTTACCCGCACTCTCGAAAGCCTCGCGGCCGCAGCGCCGGGCGCGCATTTACGCGCCGTGATCCACGAGAATGATGACGCAGCTTACGCCGCAGCGTTAGGCGCCCTGCCCTGTGGAGGCGCCGGCTGGGCAGTGCCGGCGATCGGCGGGCCCACCCGTCAGCAAAGCGTGCGGAATGGCCTCGAAGCTTTGGCGGCAGCCGGCATCTCGCCCGAGGCGATCGTGCTGGTGCATGATGCTGCACGGCCCTTTCTCAGCGGCGAGCTCGTGACGCGCGCCATCGACGGCGCTCGCTCCCACGGCGCCGCTGTGCCGGGATTGCCGCTGACCGACACCGTGAAACAGGTTGCGCACTCCGGGCGGATTCATGGCTCGCCGGATCGCGCTTCGCTCCGTACCGTGCAGACGCCACAGGCCTTCCGCTTCGATGTGCTGCTCGCGGCACATCGCCAGGCCGCGGAATCCGGCGAATACGACCTCACCGACGATGCCGCCGTGGTGGAGCGCGCCGGCCATGCGGTCTACGTGTTCGAGGGTGACGAGGAGAATGTGAAGCTGACCACTGCCGACGATTTTACCCGCGCCGAAGCGCGCCTCCTCGGCAACCTCGCCGATATGCGCTGCGGCCAAGGCTTTGACGTGCACGCCTTCGGCCCGGGCGATCATGTCTGGCTCGGCGGGGTCCGGGTTCCGCATGACCACGGGCTCGAAGGGCATTCCGATGCCGACGTGCTCGCTCACGCCGTCACGGATGCAATCCTTGGCGCGCTTGCCGATGGCGATATCGGCGCGCATTTCCCGCCCTCCGAGCCGAAATGGAAGGGCGCGGCCTCGTCGGTGTTTCTCGCCGACGCGGTCGCGCGGGTGAAGGCTCGCGGCGGGATCATTGCGCATGTTGACGCGACGCTGATCTGCGAGCTGCCGAAGATCGGGCCGCATCGCGACGCGATCCGCGAGAACCTCGCGAAGATCATGCAGATCGCGCCTTCTCGCGTAGGCGTGAAGGCGACAACCTCGGAGCGTCTCGGCTTTACTGGCCGCGGCGAGGGCATCGCGGCACTTGCAACCGCGACCGTTCGCCTGCCTTTCGAGGCAAGCTGAACACATGCTCGGCCGCGAGCTCGAGCAGCGGGCCGGCGAGATCATCCGGATCTACGCCGCGCGCGGGCTGAAAATCGTTACCGCTGAATCCTGCACCGGCGGGCTTGTTGCGGGCGCGCTGACCTCGATTGCCGGCTCGTCCGCGGTCGTGGAACGGGGCTTTGTCACGTATTCGAACGAAGCGAAAATCGAGCTGCTTGGGGTCCCGGCGGAGCTGATTGCCAGCGTCGGCGCGGTGAGCGCTGAGACGGCCGCAGCCATGGTCTGCGGCGCCCTCGCCCACTCTCGCGCCGATGTCGCGGTGTCGGTCACCGGGATTGCCGGTCCCGACGGCGGTAGCGCAGAGAAGCCGGTGGGCTTGGTCCATTTCGCCTGCGCCGCCCGTAACGAGCGACCGAAATTGATTGAAAAGCGCTTCGGCGATATCGGCCGCGCGCTGATCCGTCAGAAATCGGTCGAGGTGGCGCTCGATCTGCTCGCCGAACCAGCGCTGGCAATCCCGGGGCGGCCGTAGACCTCATCGGCGCGCCGCTCGAACGCCGCGGAGAACTTGCGAAAGGCGGTGTCGAACATCGACCCCATGAGCAGTCCCAGAACGCGGCTCTTGAACTCATAGTCGATGAAAAACTCGACGATGCAGGCTTCCTGCCCGGCGCCCGGCTCGTCGCGAAACACCCAGCGGTTTTTCATGCGGCTGAACGGCCCGTCGATATATTCGACGAAAATCGTCAGATTCGTGCGGTCGCAGACGGCGCGACTCGTAAAGCGCTCGCGGATCGCCTTGTAGCCGACCTCCATGTCGGCGACCAGCGTCTCGACCCCTTCCCCTGTTTTGCTGCGGTGGCGCAAGCGCATCCGGGTGCAGAACGGCACGAATTTCGGATAAGCTTCGACGTCGACGACCAGGTCGAACATGTGGCGCGCCGAATGGCGCACGCGGCGGGTGTTTCGAAACGACGGCATGCGGGGCTCGCGAAGAACCTCCTCAGATAGCACACCGCGACAGAAGCGAAAGAGATCGGGAACAGTGTGAACAAGCCACACGGCAAAAAAACAAGCCAGCGCAAGGTTCGCTTCGGCGACCGCGTCATCACGACTCGCGGATTGATGCCGAATTTCTGGGGCGATCTCTACCACAATTCGCTGACAATCTCGTGGACGCGGTTCTTCGCCTTTGCGGCGCTCGCATTTCTGACCATCAACACCGTCTTCGCGGGATTCTATTTTCTTGGTCACGAGCCGATCGCGAATGCGCGTCCCGGCAGTTTCCGCGATCTGTTTTATTTCTCGATCGAGACGCTCGCCACCGTCGGCTACGGCGACATGCATCCGCAGACCGATTACGCGCATCTTCTTGCGACTGTCGAGATATTCACCGGCCTATCGTTCCTCGCGATCATGACCGGCCTGGTCTTCACGCGGTTTTCGCGTCCGCGCGCGCGTGTGCTCTTTGCCGACCATGCGTTGATTGCCGAGCATGATGGGCAAAAGGTGTGGACGGTGCGGATTGCCAATGTCAGATTGAACGCGATCACCGACGCGACGGCGCGGTTATGGATGGCGCGCACGCAGGAGACCAGGGAATCGGGCACATTCCGCAGCTTCGTCGAGCTGCCGCTGCAACGCAGCGAAAGTCCGCTCTTTGCCTTGAGCTGGAGTTTGTTTCACATCATCGATGAAACGAGTCCGCTCAATGGCCAAACGCGCGATAATTTGGATGCGGTGGAGGCCGTGTTCGTGGTGACCTTGCGCGGCCATGACGAAAGCTTGGCGCAGAACATCACCGCACGACGGACTTATAGAGTGGAAGATGTGCGGTGGGATCACCGCTACGTCGATATTCTATCGCTCGATGAATTCGGCAAGCTGACGATCGACTATGGTAGCTTTCATCGGAGCGCGCCAACGAAGGCCGATGAGGAAGGTTAGATTCTTGAAGGGCCGCAGATGCGGCCCTTGCAAGCGAGGCGTTTAGCGGCTGCTGGGCGGCGAATCGGCCGGCGCCGAACTGCGCCCGCTCGACGTCTGGCCCGAACTGTGCGCCTGCGAGGAGGCGCTGCTGTTGACGCCGGCACCAAGATCGCCTTGCGGGTTCATCTTTTCCGAATCTGACTTAGTGACATTGGTGCTGGGGTCCGACGTTTTTGTCTGCGCGCCCGCCTGCGCCATTCCGAATGCCAGCGCTGCGGCCGTCATGCTTGCAAGAAGTGTATAACGCATGGCGTGTCCTTGTTCAGGGTTGCGGGCAAACGCCCTCCGCGGAGGCCGGTTCCGTGGCAATGGCGTGCGCAACAAATGTGCAGTAACTGGAACTAACTCTGAACTCGCTTTGCCCTGAGCTTGGCAAAATCGTCGCCGGCGTGATGCGACGAGCGCGTCAGCGGCGAAGCCGAGACCAGCAGGAATCCTTTGGAATAAGCAATGGTCTCGTACGACTTGAATTCCTCCGGCGGCACGTAGCGTATCACGGCGTGGTGCTTGCGCGTCGGCTGCAGATACTGCCCGATCGTCAGAAAATCGACCTCCGCGGAACGCAGATCGTCCATCAGTTGCAGCACTTCGTTACGGTCCTCGCCGAGCCCCACCATGATGCCCGATTTGGTGAACAACGTCGGATCGAGTTCTTTGGCGCGCTGCAGCAAACGAATGGAATGGAAGTAGCGCGCGCCCGGCCGCACCGTCAGATATTTCGACGGCACCGTTTCGAGATTGTGGTTGAACACATCGGGCTTTGCCGCAACGACGATCTCGGGCGCCGCTTCCTTGCGCAAAAAGTCCGGAACGAGCACTTCGATCGTCGTGCTCGGGTTCGCCGCGCGGATCGCCGCGATCGTTCGGGCGAAGTGCGCCGCGCCGCCGTCGGCGAGATCATCGCGATCGACTGACGTGACGACGACATGCGCGAGCCCAAGCTTGCGCACGGCTTCCGCGACATGCGCGGGCTCGTGCGGATCAAGCGCGCCGGGCAATCCGGTCTTCACGTTGCAGAAGGCGCAGGCGCGGGTGCACGTATCGCCCATGATCATGAACGTCGCGTGCTTCTTCTCCCAGCACTCGCCGATATTCGGGCAGCCCGCCTCTTCGCACACCGTGACGAGCTTGTTCTCGCGCACGATGCGGTTCGTCTCGGCCCATTGCGGCGAGCCCGGCGCCTTGACGCGAATCCAGGCGGGCTTACGCTCGACCGGCTGGTCCGGCCGGTGCGCCTTTTCCGGGTGACGGAGGGCCGGCCGCGGCTCCAGCAGGTTGAGGACGACGGTCATGCGATCCTATCTATGAAGCACGGCCGCAGAAAACAAATCATGTGTGGATCACCCGCCCGTACGCGTCCATCACGCTCTCGTGCATCATTTCGGAGAGCGTCGGGTGCGGGAAGACGGAGTTGATCAGCTCTTCTTCCGTCGTCTCCAGGTTCATCGCGATGACGAAACCCTGGATGAGTTCGGTCACCTCGGCGCCGACCATGTGGGCGCCCAAGAGCTTGCCGGTTTTGGCGTCGAAGATGGTTTTCACCAACCCGTCCGGCTCGCCGAGCGCGATCGCCTTGCCGTTGCCGATGAAGGGGAAGCGACCGATCTTCAGCTGATACCCCTGCTCCTTGGCTTTCGCTTCCGTTAGCCCCACCGAGGCGACCTGCGGCTGGCAATAGGTGCAGCCGGGGATCATCAGCTTGTCCATTGCGTGCGGGTGCAGGCCCTTGATCGCCTCGACGCAGATCGTGCCCTCGTGCTCGGCCTTGTGCGCGAGCATCGGCGGCCCGGCGACGTCCCCGATCGCGTAAATGCCCGGCACATTGGTGCGCCCAATCTCATCGATGACGATCACGCCCCGATCGATTTTCACGCCAAGCTTTTCGAGGCCGAGATTTTCCGTATTGCCGACAACGCCGACGGCGGAGATCACCCGCTCAGCTTTCAGTGTCGAGGTCTTGCCTTTGCCATCTTGCAAAGTGCAGGTGACGTCGTTCGCGCCTTTCTCGACCTTCGTGACCTTGGTATCGGTGTGGAGTTTGATCCCCTGCTTCTCGAAGCGCTTGCGCGCGAGTCCGGCGATCTCCGCGTCTTCGACGGGCAGGATCTGCGGCAGTAACTCCACCACGGTCACCTCGCAGCCCATCGTGCGATAGAACGAGGCGAACTCGATGCCGATCGCACCCGATCCCATGACGACGAGCGACTTCGGGAATTCCGGCGGCACCATCGCCTCAAAGTAGGTCCAGATCAGCTTGCCGTCGGGCTCGATGCCGGGCAGCACGCGCGGCCGCGCACCGGTCGCGATGATGATGTGCTTTGCTTGATACGTGCCCTCGCCGAGCGTGCCTTTCGGCGCGGGATGCTGCGGTTGCATCGGCTGCTTTTTCGGCTTGCCGACGCTGACCTCGCCGGGTTTGGTGATCGTCGCCTCGCCCCAGATCACGTCGATCTTGTTCTTCTTCATCAGGAAGCCGACGCCGCCATTGAGCTGGCCGGAGACGGCGCGCGAGCGTTTGACGACGGCGGCGGGGTCGTAGGTGATCTTGCCCTCGAGCTTTAGCCCGTAATCCTTGGCGTGCTCGGCGTAGTGGAAGATTTCCGCGGTGCGTAAGAGCGCCTTCGTCGGGATGCAGCCCCAGTTCAGGCAAATGCCGCCGAGATGCTCGCGCTCGACGACCGCCGTCTTGAACCCGAGCTGCGCGGCGCGGATCGCCGCGACATAGCCGCCTGGGCCCCCGCCGATGATGAGGATGTCGTAAGGGTTAGGCATTTAGTGAACTCTGCTGGGCATCTCCCCTCTCCCTTGTGGGGAGGGGTAAGGGGTGGGGGTAGAGACAGCGGCGAAGATGGTGTCGAGAACGGAGTCGAGTTCGACCATCACATTGCGATTGGAGAAGCGCAGAACGCGATAGCCCTGCGAGTTCAGGAAGGCGGTGCGCCTTTCATCGTGCGCGCGATTGCGAAGAAAGCCGTGCTGATCCCCATCAACTTCAACGATCAACATCAATCCGTGGGAACAGAAATCAACAATGTAAGACCCGATCGGCACCTGCCGGCGGAAGTGCGTGCCTTCGAGAGGCAATCTCGTGCGAATCGCCCGCCACAGCCTGCGCTCGGCATTTGTCATTTCTTTGCGCATCGCATCCGGCGCTTCAATGCCGATTCATTTGCCAAAATGTAGAAGTCCCCCCTTGTGGGGAGGGGTAAGGGGTGGGGGTAGATTCTCTCAAATAAAGCACCGGTCACACCAACATTCCCATCGGATTTTCGATTAGCTGCTTGAACGCGGCGATGAGCTCCGCGCCTTTGGCACCGTCCATGGCGCGGTGATCGCAGGAAATCGTCACGCTCATTACATTGCCGATGACGATCTCGCCGTTCTTCACCACCGCGCGCTTCTCGCCCATACCGACGGCGATGATCGAGGATTGCGGCGGGTTGATCACCGCCACGAAATCCTTGATGCCGTACATACCGAGGTTGGAGACCGCGCTGGTGCCGCCCTGATATTCCTCCGGCTTCAGCTTGCGGTCCTTGGCGCGCGCGGCGAAATCCTTCATCGCGTTGGCAATGCCGGAGAGCGTCAGCAGGTCGGCTTTGCGAATGACCGGCGTGATCAGCCCGCCGGGAATGGCGACGGCGACGGAGATGTCAGCGTGCTTGTGATGCAGCATCGAATTTTCGGTGAACGTCACATTGCCGCCGGGCGTACGCATGAGCGCCAGCGCCAGCGCCTTGATCACCATGTCATTGACCGAGACCTTGAAGGCCGGCTTGCCGTCTTTGTCCTTTTGCGCCGAGGCGTTGACTTGCTCGCGCAGTTTCAAGAGAGCATCGATGTCGCAGTCGACGGTGAGATAGAAATGCGGGATCGTCTGCTTCGCCTCGGTGAGGCGGCGCGCGATCGTCTTGCGCATGCCATCATGCGGCACTTCCTCGAACGAGCCCGGCTCGAACATCTTTTTCACGATGTCGTCCGACATGCCGGCCGGCGCGAGTTTCGGCGCGGGCGCACCGGGCTGTGCTTTCTTGGCCGTGCCGCCTTCAATGGCCGCCTTCACGTCGCGCTCGACGATGCGGCCATGCGGGCCCGAGCCCTGGATGGCAGCGAGATCGAGCCCTCCCTCTTTCGCCATGCGGCGCGCCAGCGGCGAGGCGAACACGCGGCCTGCGCCATTGGTTTGCGCTTGCGGCTGCGGCGCGGGCGTTGCGGCAGCTTGCGGTGCGCGCTGGCCGCTGCCATTCGTGCTGGCGGGAGCCGGTGCGGCTTTCTCCTCCTGCTTTGGAGCCTCGTCTTTCGGCTTCTCGTCAGCCTTTTTTGCCGTTGCCGCGGCGCCCGCCGCGCCAACCGCTTTTGCGTCCTCGCCTTCGCCGGCAATCACCGCGATCACATCGTTGACCGGCACATCCGCGGTGCCTTCCGGCACGACAATCTTGGCGAGCACGCCTTCGTCGACCGCCTCGACTTCCATTGTCGCCTTGTCGGTCTCGATCTCGGCGATGACGTCGCCGGATTTGATCTGATCGCCCTCCTTCTTCAGCCATTTGGCAAGGTTGCCCTTTTCCATCGTGGGCGAGAGCGCGGGCATGAGGATGTTGGTGGGCATGTATCAGGCCTCGGGCGAGGACGACGAGGGAGGCACGTCGAAGGGAAAAAGGTCATCGAGCGGGAAGGAAACAGCTTCAAAGGGGGCGATGCTGATCTGCTCGCCGCGTTGGATGGTCGTCAGCAGGAGCCACTGCCGGCCGGAAAGCGCGAATGGTTCAAGCGTTCCTTCAGTCGGCTCCAAAAGCCAGAGGTGGGGAATGCCGGCCTTTGCATAAATTCGCCGTTTCGGCCCGCGATCGAGCCGCCCTGTAGCTGGCGAGAGGACCTCGCACACCCAATCAGGTGCGATATCGATGAAGGCGTGTTCAGGTTCTGCGGCCAGGCGCTCCGCTCGCCATCCAGCAAGGTCAGGTACGACCACGTGTCGCCCGAGGTGCAGTTCCGGCTCGATGATAAAAATCCATCCGCCCGGACCACCTTCCCCTTCCTCGAAGCGGTTGGTGAGCTGGCGACTAAGCCGGTTTGCCGCGCGCGCAGGTCTCGGCCGCGGGCGCGGATGCGTTTCGAGTGCGCCGTCGATGATCTCGGCGACCAAATTCTCTGGCACCGCCTCAAGATCGCTGTAGGTCGCGGGTCTAGTGGCCACTTCGGCCATGTCAGCAATCTCTCATCGATACATCACGGCCTTGGCCGCCTCGACCACCTCTTTGACATTGGGCAGCGCGAGCTTTTCCAGATTCGCCGCATACGGCATCGGCACGTCCTTGCCGCAGATGCGAATGACCGGCGCGTCGAGATAATCGAAAGCTTCCGTCATCACCTTTGCCGCGATCTCGGCACCGACGCCGGATTGTGGCCAGCCCTCTTCCACCGTGACGCAGCGATGCGTCTTTTGCACCGAGCGCACGATCGCCGGCACGTCCATCGGCCGGATCGTTCTGAGATCGATGATCTCCGCCTCGATGCCTTCCTTCGCAAGTTCGTCGGCGGCTTTGATCGCGTAGGTCATGCCGATCGACCAGGCGACCAGCGTCACGTCCTTGCCCTTGCGCGCGATGCGCGCCTTGCCGATCGGCACGACGAAATCGTCGAGGCGCGGCACTTCGAATTGCTGGCCGTACAAAATCTCGTTTTCAAGGAACACGATCGGATTGGGATCGCGGATGGCGCTCTTCAGCAAGCCTTTGTAATCGGCGGCGGTATAAGGTGCGATCACCTTCAGACCCGGCACGTTCGAATACCAGCAGGAATAATCCTGGCTGTGCTGCGCGGCGACGCGCGCCGCGGCGCCGTTGGGCCCACGGAACACGACAGCATTGTCCATCTGTCCGCCGGACATATAGAGCGTTTTTGCCGCCGAATTGATGATGTGGTCGATCGCCTGCATGGCGAAGTTGAACGTCATGAATTCGACGATGGGCCGCAGGCCCGCCATCGCCGCGCCGACGCCAAGGCCCGCAAAACCATGCTCGGTGATCGGCGTGTCGACGAGGCGCTTCGGCCCGAATTCCTGCAACAAACCTTGCGTGACTTTGTAGGCGCCCTGATAGTCGGCGACCTCTTCGCCGATGATGAAGACGCGATCGTCACGTCGCATTTCTTCGGCCATGGCGTCGCGCAGTGCGTCGCGCACCGTCATCGTCGCCATTGTCGTGCCTTCCGGAATTTCCGGCGCTTCGGCGCCGGCGGAAGCTTCCGCCGGTGGCAGCGGCGCGTCGGAGCCTTTCTTGGCGATTGCTTCCGGCTTCTCGCCGCCCTTGTCCTGATGCGCCGCGCCGTCGCCCTGACCGGGCGTCGTCGAAGCAGCAGTCGCAGGCGGTGGAGAAGGCGCAGCGGAGGTCGCGGCACTGGCGTCTTCGCCTTCGCCGGCGATCACGGCAATCGGCGTATTCACCGCAACGTTGTCGGTGCCGTCGGGGATGAGGATTTTCGCCAGCGTCCCTTCATCGACCGCTTCGACTTCCATCGTCGCCTTGTCGGTCTCGATCTCGGCGAGCACGTCGCCGGATTTGATCTGATCGCCCTCTTTCTTCAGCCATTTGGCGAGCTTGCCCTGCTCCATCGTCGGCGACAGCGCGGGCATCAGAATGTTTGTTGGCATGGGAGGATCCGTCGAAGCGTTGGAGCGAAAGCGATCGGCAAAAGTCAGCGGTAGACGTCCGTCCACAATTCGCTGGGATCGGGCTCGGGATCGTGCGTGGCGAATTCCGCCGCCTCGGCGACGACGGCGCGTATCCTGCCGTCGATCTGCTTCAGCTCGTCTTCGCTTGCCTGATTGCCCTTCAGAAGTCGCGTGCGCACCTGCTCGATCGGATCGTGCTCCTCACGCATTCTTTGCACTTCTTCTTTCGACCGGTATTTCGCCGGATCGGACATCGAATGTCCGCGATAGCGATAGGTCTGCATTTCCAAGATATACGGACCCTTGCCGTCGCGGCACCATTGGATCGCTTTGTCCGCCGCGGCTTTCACCGCGCGCACATCCATGCCGTCCACCTGCTCGCCAGGAATATTGAAAGACGCGCCCCGCTTGGAAAAATCCTGCAGGGCCGAGGAACGCGCAACCGACGTTCCCATCGCATAGCGATTGTTCTCGATGATGTAGATGACGGGCAGCTTCCACAGCTCCGCCATGTTGAAGCTCTCATAGACTTGGCCCTGATTGGCGGCGCCGTCGCCGAAATAAGTCAGCGAGACGTTCTGATTGCCGCGATAATAGTTGGCAAAGGCGAGTCCGGTGCCGAGCGAAACCTGCGCGCCGACAATGCCGTGTCCTCCATAAAAGTGCTTGTCCTTTGAGAACATGTGCATCGAGCCGCCCTTCCCCTTGGAATAGCCGCCCCTGCGTCCGGTGAGTTCTGCCATCACGCCCTTTGGATCCATGCCGCAAGCGAGCATGTGGCCATGATCGCGATAGCCGGTGATGACCTGGTCGTCCTCTTTCGACGCCATCCTGACGCCGACGACGACCGCCTCCTGACCGATGTAGAGATGGCAGAAGCCGCCGATCAGGCCCATTCCGTACATCTGGCCGGCCTTCTCCTCGAAGCGGCGGATGAGCAGCATGTCCCGATAGGCCGCGAGCTCTTGCTCCTTGGAGAAGGCGGGAACCGGCGGGGCTTTTCCCGAACCGTTGGTCTTCTTTTCTTCCCGCGCCTCGCTGCGCTCGGGAGCCTGTGGCTCACTTTTGGCACGAGAGGCCGGGGTTACTGCCATGATGATCCTCGCCAGACTGGAACAAAGGCTTATACGCCTTTCGATGTACGATAGCGCGGCGCCTCAGCCCCGGCGAGGGGTAACGTTATGGCGGTCAAGAGATTTCCGGCTGAAGACGTTTATTTCTGGCCTGGTATCATGACGACCAGATCGTGCGGGTGCGCTCGCCCGAGCAGGCGGCGCGCCTCCTGGTCGAGCAGATCGCGATCGATCTCATCGCCGCGGATGAGGCCGATGCGATGCTGCCAGTGCGCGCGTTCGGCGCGCAGGCTCACGCGCTCTTTTTCCAGATCAGCGATTTGCTTGGTGTATTCGAGGCTGGCTTTCAGCCCGCGTTCGCCGTTCAGCGTGTGCCAGACGAAATACGCCGCCACGCTGCCGGAAACCGTGTAAAGGGCGAGCGGCAGAACGACAGCGCGAAGGCGGGTGCGAACGACCATAGTGCCAGAATGAGGCGCTTCGCTTAAGTCTGGCTTAACCGATGGCTCCGCGCACACGAAAGCTGAAATGACGCAGGGTTCAGAACAGACGGATGTCCTCGTCGCCGGCGCCGGCGCCGCCGGACTCTGCACCGCGCTCGCAATGGCGCGGCAGGGACGGCGCGTGACGCTGGTCGGGCGCACCGACGCACGCCTCCCCGGCCGCACAGTCGCCTTTTTCGAGGGCTCGTTGCGGCTGCTCGCGCGATTTGGCGTTGAGGCGCCCGCTGCCTCTCCGATTGCCGGCATCCGCATCATCGACGATACGGGCGGGCTTGTCGCCGCGCCGACCGTGACATTCGCGGCGCGAGATATCGGCCTCGACAGGCTCGGCATCAACATCGCCAACGATGCACTCGTCGACACTCTGGCGGGCGCGGTTCGCGGCGACTCGGCAATCAGCTTTATCGAGGGCATGGTCGCCGCCTATGACTTCCGCCCGGACGTGGTGCGCGCAGAGCTCAGTTCTGGAGAGCCGATCGCGGCGCCGCTTGTCATTGCCACCGACGGTCGGCGCTCGGTGGCGCGGGAGGCGGCAAACATCCCGGTGACGACCTGGACCTACCCGCAAACCGCGCTCACGGTCTTCCTCGCCCATGGCGGCGCACACAACAATTTCTCGACCGAGTTCTTGACGCGCTCGGGTCCCTTCACGCTGGTGCCGCTGGAACCGAGCGCAAACGAGATGCATCGTTGCAGTTTGGTCTGGCTCGTCTCGCCGGACGATGCGCGCGAGCTCATTTCGCTGCCGCGTGAAAAACTCGCGCACAAGATCGAGCAGCAATCGCATCGCATCCTCGGCCGCATGCGGGTTGATGGCGAGATCGGCTCTTTTCCAATGACCGGCCTCACGGCGCGTCGGCTGACGGCGCCGCGGCTCGCGCTTGCCGGCGAGGCGGCGCATGTCTTTCCGCCGATTGGCGCGCAGGGGCTAAATCTTTCGATCCGTGACGTCGCGATCCTCGCCGAGTGCCTCGAGGGCGTGAATTTGCGCGCCTCACGTCCGCTCGATGCGGCGCTCACGCGCTACCAGCACCTGCGTCGCGGCGATATCGGCCTGCGAACACTCGGCGTCCACATGATGGATCGGCTGCTTCTCGCCGATCTCCTGCCGGTCGACTTCATGCGCAATGCCGGCCTCGCGGCTCTGCGCGTGATCGGGCCCCTGCGGCGCGCGGTGATGCGCGAAGGGATTCTCGCCGGTATCAGTGAAGATCCACGGGTGTCCCTGAGGAGCGCATTTAGCCGGCCATTCGGCTCCCGCCGCGATTCTCGCGCTCCGGATAGAGTGCGCGGGACGGGCGTTTCGCCGCACCCCCGGCCGAAATCGACGATTTAGACCCGAAACTGCCTATTGCTTAGGCAGAATGGACATCCCCGTCACAGCAGCCGAAGAGCGCCCTCCGGCCGGCCGAAACGGTCATCTTTTGTCGCCACCGGCGTTATCGGCCCCGTCACCACACCTGAGCAGGACGCTCAAGCAGATTTGGAGGGTACCGAATGCTACGTAAGTTTCTCATGACGACGGTCGCCGCGACGGCGTTGGCGGGTTCGGCTTATGCCGCCGACCTGCCCTCGCGCAGGGCGCCGCCGCCGGCCTACATCCCGCCGGTCCCGATCTTCACCTGGACGGGCTTCTATATCGGCGCCAATGCCGGCGGCGCGTTCCGCACCAACAACAACCTCTACAACAACACCCTGTTCTTCGGCGGCGCGGCTCCTGTGTTTGGGTTCAACAACGGCAGCAATAACGGCCGCTTCATCGGCGGCGGTCAGGCTGGCGTGAACTACCAGGTGGGCCAGTTCGTCTTCGGTGTCGAGGGCGACGGTCAGGCGCTGGTCGGCGGCCGCCCCACCTTCCCCGGCGGCGTCGGCGGCGGCAGCACGAGCTTCCTCGGCACGGTGCGTGGCCGCGGCGGTCTCGCCTTCGATCGTTTGATCGTCTACGGCACCGGCGGGGTTGCCTTCGGCAACAGCAACCTGCCGACGACGGCGGTTGCGACGGTTGCCGGCATCCCCGGCTTCTTCACGACGGCCAACGGCAACAACATGCGCGTTGGCTATGCTGTCGGCGCCGGCCTCGAATATGCCTTCGCGCCGAATTGGTCGGTCAAGGCCGAGTACCTGTTCACCGATCTCGGCCGCAACAAAGTGCCTACCTGCTTGGCACCGGCCCGGGCTTCACCGTCACGGGACGCGAGCAGAACCACATCGTGCGCGCCGGCATCAACTATCACTTCAACTGGTTCGGCGGGGCCCCCGGCCCGGTCGTCGCCCGCTACTGACTCCAGCGATCAACAACGAAAGCCCGGCCTTACGCCGGGCTTTTTCGTTTTTGGCCGAACTGTGCAATTCGCCGCGAAGTGCCCATTTTGTGGGCAAACTGTGGCATCGGCGGGGCTTCGGCAACAACGCTTCCTCGGCACCGTGCGTGGCCGCGGCGGTATCGCCTTCGACCGCTTCCTCGTCTATGGCACAGGCGGCGTCGCCTTCGGCACCGGGCCGACGATCAACACCTTCAATCCCTTCCTGATCGGCGCCGGGCCCTTCTTCAACAACCTCAACAACAACAGCAATTGGCGCGTCGGCTATGCCGTCGGCGGCGGCGTCGAATACGCCTTCCTCAACAATTGGAGCGTGAAGCTCGAATATCTCTTCACCGACCTTGGGCGCACTAATAACAACAACGGCTTCTTCTTCAACAACAACAACTTCCGTGAGCGCAACCACATCGTCCGCGCCGGCCTGAACTATAAGTTCGACTGGTTCGGAGCGCCCGCCCCGGTCGTCGCTCGCTACTGAGCGACACGCGTAGCAAACGAAAGCCCGGCCCCTGCGGCCGGGCTTTTGCTTTCACGGACTTGCGGGACGAAAGAAGCGGCGCGACAAGGCAGCGAACGATTGAGGTCTCCCCTTGCGTATCGCCACCTGGAACGTCAATTCCATCCGACTGCGCTTGCAGCAGCTCCTCGCCTATTTGCGCGAGGTTGCGCCCGACGTGCTTTGCCTGCAGGAAATCAAATCCACCGACGAAGCCTTCCCGCGGCTCGAGATCGAAGACGCCGGATACAATGCCGCCGTGCACGGGCAGAAGGGCTGGAACGGCGTCGCCATCCTGTCGAAGAGGCCGATCGAGGTGTCGCGTGGTTTGCCTGGCGACGAGAGTGACATCCACGCCCGCTACATCGAAGCGACCGTGCCGAACGATACAAACAACGTCATCCGCGTCGCCTCGATTTATCTGCCGAACGGCAATCCGCCGAACACCGACAAATACGCCTACAAGCTTGATTGGATGGACCGGCTGATCGCGCACGCTCAAAGTTTGCTGACGCTGGAAGAGCCGCTGGTCATCGCCGGCGACTACAACGTGATCCCCGGCCCGGTCGACGTTTACGATCCGGCGAATTGGGGCGGTGACGCGCTGTATCTGCCAACCACGCGAGAGCGGTTCCGCGCGCTCCTCAATTTGGGCTTCATCGATTCACTGCGCGCGGTGACCGACGCGCCCGGCATCTACACATTCTGGGATTACCAGGCTGGCGCCTGGCAGCGAAACAGAGGCTTGCGGATCGATCATCTGCTGCTGTCGCCGATGGCGGCGGATCGATTGCAGAGCGTCGCGATCGACAAGAAGATGCGCGAGAACGACAAACCGTCCGATCACGTGCCGATCCGGGTTGATCTGAACTGAGTGCTGGCGGCCTCCTTGTGCGCGTGGAATGATCGGCGGCGGAGGAGCAAATGAGCGCACCGGCCACGCTGTCGAAACATCGGCCACGCAAGTTTTGGGGCTGGGGCTATGACGACGATCAGCTGACGCCGGCGGAACAGTCCGCCGTCGCCGCCCGCACGCGCGAACTTGCCGGCCGCGATGGGCTCACGCCCGGTCCGGCACCCAAAACAACCGATTTCGATCTACGCAAGCCCCGTATCGCTCCTCTGACGGCGCTGGCGTCCCGCTTCTCCACAACGCCGCACGATAGGCTGTTGCACGCCTACGGCCGATCGTTCCCTGACATCCTGCGCATGTGGATGCGCGACGTACCGCACCCGCCCGATCTCGTCGCTTTTCCCAAAACTGAAGACGAGATCGCGGCCATCCTCGATTGGGCTGGACGCGACAACATCGCTGTCATTCCGTTCGGCGGTGGATCGAGCGTTGTCGGGGGTGTCGAACCGGCTGTCGGCAATGAATACGCGGCAACGATTTCGCTCGATCTCGAACGCTTCGACAAAATGCATGAGATCGATCGTGCAAGCCGCGCGGCGCGGATCGGTGCGGGCATTTACGGGCCTGCGCTCGAGGACCAGCTTCGGCCGCATGGATTGACGCTCCGGCACTACCCTCAGAGCTTCCAGTTCTCGACGCTCGGCGGTTGGATCGTCACCCGCTCCGGCGGTCACTACGCGACCGCCAAAACGCATATCGACGATTTTGTTGAATCGACGCGCATGGTGACGCCGAGCGGCATCATGGAAAGCCGGCGTCTGCCTGGCTCCGGTGCCGGCCCCGCGCCCGACCGGTTGGTCATGGGTTCGGAGGGAATTTTGGGTGTCGTCACGCAAGCCTGGATGCGGCTGCAGGACCGGCCAAAATTCCGCGCTGGGGCGTCAATTCGTTTTACCGATGTTTTCGCCGCTGCGCGTGCCGTTGGCGCGCTGTCGCAATCGGGTCTGGATCCGACGAATTGCCGGCTGCTCGATCAAGACGAGGTCGCGTTCAACCATGTCGGCGATCGGAAATCGCCAACGCTGATCCTGGCTTTTGAATCGGCTGACCACGATGTGACGCCGTGGATGAGCCGCGCGCTGGAACTCGCGCGCGACCATGGCGGCACTCCCGACACTGGCGAAGAGCAGAGTGGCAGTTCCGACGCCGCCGCGGTTTGGCGCAATGCCTTCATCCGCATGCCGCTCTGGCGCGATTCCATCATCGGCATGGGCATCATCATGGACACGTTCGAGACGGCGATCACCTGGGACAAATTCGAGGATTTTTACAAGCAGGTGAAGCACGAGGCCGCCGCTGCAATTCGCAAGGCGACGGGCCGGAGCGCCACGGTCTCCTGCCGCTTCACGCATATATATCCCGATGGTCCGGCGCCCTACTTCACTTATGCGGTCCTCGGCTCGGACTCGGGCGATCTGAAAAATGCGCTGGCGCGTTGGTTCGAGATCAAGCGCGCCTGCAACGACATTGTCACGCGGCTCGGCGGCACGATCACGCATCATCA
>Ga0163163_10000831_pt1 | contig 26270 bp, 17 predicted proteins | sample S65metaG_FD_119766 | JGI IMG/M metagenome (GOLD analysis project Ga0163163, IMG submission 119766) | Switchgrass rhizosphere microbial communities from Kellogg Biological Station, Michigan, USA - S6-5 metaG | ecosystem: Host-associated > Plants > Roots > Rhizosphere > Soil | place: USA...
CAGTCAATTCATCTTTGGCGACCACTGAAAATCGACATGTTATCCTGAACAACAATTTTTATGGTACCGATGGCAATGATCTGGTCATTGAAGAAAATAACTTACATCAAAATGAAACAGCAACCAGCCTTGAACCTCTTGCACTCAATATAACCGACGAATTAACGGACCAGGATCTGGCTAACAACGCTCATTTACAAAAAATATCCGCATACCCCAAAAAACTTACAGCCTCTAATCCTTTTGATTGGACAATAGAAAGCGTATTGAATAGCTTCCGTTTGCCAAAACAGAAGCGATTTATTCTTCAATTCAATTTCACCCCTACTATCAGTTATAGGAAATTATCAGCAAATAAAGCCTTTTTGGGTTCGGCGAGCCAGCAGCCAAATGCTCCTGCTTCTTTTGCGGCCCTCTACGATGTAAACAACGCCGTGACTCACAAACCGGATATAGGCCTTGAGGTCGGATTCACATCGAAATATTCTTTGGCCAGCAATTTTAGGGTAAAGGCCGGTCTTCAATTCAATGTCAATCGTTACGATATCAAAGCGTTCAACTATCACAACGAGCTAACGACAATTGCATTGAAAACAAACGCTGGGGTAGATTCCGTGTATGCTACCAGCTCTCACAGGAATTTCAGCGGTTATAAATCTGACTGGTTGCAAAATTTCTACTTTGAAATATCGGCCCCGGTCGGGATAGAAATAGATATTGCGGGCGATGACAGAGTACAATTTGGCGTGGCTGGTACTATTCAGCCCACCTATATATTGGGGGACAGAGCCTACCTGCTTTCAACAGATTATAAAAACTATGCAGAAGTGCCGTGGCTGATTCGTCGATGGAACATAAGTACAGGTTTGGAAACATTTGTTGCTTATTCAACCGGCAAAATGAAGTGGCAGGTCGGTCCCCAGGTACGTTACCAGTTACTTTCCAGTTTTGCTAAACAATATCCCGTAAAAGAAAATCTTTTCGATTTTGGTTTAAAAGTCGGCGTTTCTCTTAACAAATAAGCCGCTACTAACTGCTGCCTTGAAAAGAAACCCTGTTATGACATTAACGGGGTTTCTTTTTAGAGAGCTGTTTCCTTTAATTTTATGAATCTTAAAATTATTCAAACAGAATGAATAAGCATTCCGTGTTGGCCGTCTCGTTGCTCTCAATTCTTTTTTACTGCAGCTGCAAACAAAAGAAAAATGATGTTTTCCCCGCTCTTGATTTTATAAAAGGGCAAATAGCAAATGTTGATACTTCAGTATATCGAATTCTAAAGCTTGTACCAGTGACAGATAGCACCTACGACACTACTTACGTTAAAAGAGATGATTTCAAAAACCTGGCAAGAGATTTTCTCGAAACGCCCGATATTTCAAAAAAATTCGATGGTAAGTATACGGAAGAACGAATGATGAACAATGAGTTGGGGTTGGCTGTTTTTATTGCAACTCCCAGCGACACAGATCTTGAAGTTCGCAGGCAGGAAGTGAGGATCCTACCGGATCCGCCAAATGATAAGGTAAAAAGCATCTATATAGAAAGGTTCAGTGGCAACAAAGACAGTTCCGTATTAAAAAGAATGACCTGGCACGCAGATCGAAACTTTCAGATAATAACGATCACGCAGAAAAAAAATGAGGAAGAAAAAACTTCGATAATGCAAGTCGTATGGAATGACCAGGGAGATAATTAATTATTTTGTGAATGACCCCTGAAGAATATAAAAAGATTTCATCCACTATCCCGAATAGTCCGGGGATCTACAAGTATTTTGATGTAGACAACAACCTGGTCTATGTTGGAAAAGCAAAAAATCTCCGCAAGCGCGTCACCTCCTATTTTATTAAAACTTTTACAAGCTATAAGACTTATGAGTTAGTACAGCGCATTACGAGGATCGAGTTCACGATTGTAAATTCAGAGCAAGATGCGTTTCTGCTTGAAAATTCCCTGATAAAGCAATTTCAACCACGGTTTAATATCAATCTCAAGGATGATAAAAGCTATCCTTACATTATTATTAAAAATGAACCATTCCCCCGGGTATTTTTAACACGTAAAAAAATTGAAGATGGCTCGGAGTACCTGGGTCCTTACACTTCTGTGGGAAAGGTTCGTGAATTACTTAGTTTTATTAAGCAAACAATACAATTAAGAACGTGTTCTCTAAATCTTTCAGAAAGGAATATAGCACGGGGAAAATTCAAGGTTTGTCTTGAATATCACCTGGGTAATTGCAAGGGTCCATGTGAAGGTCTCCAGGCAAAAGAAGATTATGACGAAGGATTGAAGCAATTGAAAAATTTTTTAAAAGGCCGGCTGGGGCCTGTTATTCAACATTTCAAAAATGGAATGAAGATCCACGCCGAACGAATGGAATTTGAAAAAGCAGAAATAGTAAGAAAGAAGATTGAATTCATTGAAAATTATCAATCCAAATCCATAGTCGTCACTCCAAAACTTGGAGATGTTGACGTTTTTTCCGTGGTGAAAGAAAATGATTCGGCCTATGTCAACTACCTGATGGTACAAAACGGAACAATTATTCAGACCAAGACATTAAAAGTGGAAACTCATCTGGATGAAACGGTCGAAGAAATTCTTTCCTTTTCTATAGCCCAACTGCGAACAACTTTCAGTAGCCAGGCCAAAGAAATTATTCTTCCATTTATTATTGACTATGATGAGCCGGATATAACGATGACTGTCCCGAAGGGTGGTGATAAAAAAAAGTTGCTTGATTTATCTGAACGAAATGTCAACTATTTCATCCAGGATCTAAAACAAAAACAACGATTGAAACTGGAAGGGAAGAACACGGATAAGATCAAATTGCTTGAACAACTGCAAAAAGATCTGCAACTGCCCGAAATGCCGATGCAGATAGAATGTTTTGATAACTCTAATTTCCAGGGAAGCTTTCCGGTATCGGCTATGGTGTCTTTTCGCAATGCGGAGCCGAACAAAAAAGAATACAGACATTTCAATATAAAGACCGTTGAAGGTATCAATGACTTTGCATCGATGAAGGAAACTGTTTTCAGAAGATACAGGCGACTGATTGCGGAACAAAAATCCTTTCCCCAATTGGTGATCATTGATGGTGGAAAGGGCCAGTTAAACGCCGCGGTAGAAGCGCTGGAGGAGCTAAATGCCATGGGCAGAACCGTCATGATAGGGCTTGCGAAGAACGAAGAAGAGATTTTTTTTCCTGGAGATAAAGAATCAATAAAACTTCCATATAACAGCAGCAGCCTCAAATTAATTCGCCGCATTCGCGACGAGGTACATCGGTTCGGCATTAGTTTTCATCGGCAGAAAAGAAGCAAAGGAACATTCAAAAACGAACTGGAGGAGATCAGGGGAATCGGTAAGAACACAATTGATTTGTTACTAAAGGAATTCAGATCGATCAATAATATCCGGCAAAAAAATGAGGAGGAGTTATCTGAATTAATCGGAAAAGCGAAGGCAAAGATTTTACATGATTATTTCACAGGTAAATAAAAGGACTAAAACAAAAAAAGGGGCCCGGATAGAAATCCAGCCCCGTTTTTAAAATCCAATATCCTATGAAAAACCGTAACGAAAATACAACAATTCCTCATATTTCCTATACCACTCTCAGGTATTTTTTAAAAAAATAAGTTATTAACAGTTCAAAATAAAAAGTCCCATCGGTCTGAGACGATGGGACTTTTACTATAGTGACTCTTTTAAACTCTAGTACGACCAAAGATCCTGTTCGTAATTAAATATTCTATCCTTGATATTGTCTCCCTCAAGTAAGGCCAATATTGGATCCTTGATGTAAGACCGGATATTTTTGTTTCCAGGGTTATCCAAAGTAGACTTAACAATGTAACTGCTAAACATACGGCTTTCAAAAAGTTCTTCCCATGTCATGCGTCCCATCCCCATGTTCTTGGGGTTGTATACTTCATACTTTGCGAGCATAGGGCGCAAATCGGGATAATATACCCAGAACATCGCAGTTGTACCCCTTTCCTGACCATTGGGCAGAAATAATGTCTTCAGGGGAGCGATTCCAAGAATTCTAACAAACATGCGGCTCGCTTCCCTATCAAATACCCATTCTTCTTTAATCCTGATCTTGACAACACTTTTAGGATCAAAACTCGCCTTTGTTACGACGTATTCAACTACCTTGCTCGGATCATTTATATCTGTTTTTGCGACAGTATCAGCAGATCCGACCGTTAAATCTGAAATTTCATTTAATGACATAGGAGTGCTGAAGCGATCATCAGAGAACGCGGTGATCTCACCAGAGTTAACCGCCTTTAATAGCATGTCAACAAATATCTGGCTTCCATTATCGTCCTGCGCTTCATAACGAAAGACCTGGTTTATCTTTTCCCGAAGGTCTATTTCGCGCCATACTTTCTCAGCAAACAAAGCGTCATCCCAACGCAAATGTTCATAAGGTAATGGTGTGCGCTCCATTAATCCGGTTTTATCAAAGGCGTTATCATTACGCAGTGATTTTTTTACGGTATTGTCAGTTACACCGGAAGTATCAACTCTTATTGGAATGTTTCCATAAGGATTATATCCCGACGGCTGCTTGTTATTGTTGGTACTTTGTTGCTGCGTTTGATTTTGTGGATTACTTTGCTGATTCCTTTTCTTTCCCGATCTCTGCGCATCAGCATTCACCGCAATAAGCGCAACTGCCAAACCAACTAGACTGCTTTTCACCATTAATCTTTTCATTTCGGCTCAATTTATTTAATATAATAAACCAACGAAGGTAGTTTTTGATTGCGGCCATCTTCACCCACACACCGAATATTGTCAATCGTTACTAACCTGCCTGGTTTTAAGTTCTTAATCACTTGCTGAGCCTTGGGACTCCAGGTATTCCCTGTGCAAGGCGCTTCGTCAATATCACCTTCATCATTATCAGCTGTAAGTGTAAAGCTAACGACAGAATACTTTAACTGGAAAGGAAAATCTTTAATATACGCACCCACACCCGATTGAGCTTTAAATGCCCCTGCGTTCACATTGTCACCGCTCTCAAATCCACCAACTGTTGCAGAAGGCCTTGGAATTGTACGAGTGCGGAACTGAGATTTACCAGCCACCCTGCCATCAACAGATACGGTAACGTAACATTCGTCCGTTACACTGTTAACGCGGGCAATATAGTGTCCTCCGCCTGTAGAAGTGATGCTTCCACCACCACCGGTAATTGAAACCTGCATTTTTTCTGACCCGCCACCGCTTGCAGAAATTGACAGGGGATTATCAACACCTACGTAAAGAACATTCATTTTATCCAATGCTATCGAAGCAGCAGACTGGCCAACTGTGTATTCAATCGGTTTCGTTATTGTTTGATCTTTTCCTTCCTGGTCTTTAAATTTTACTGTTACGTTGATTACATGTTTCCCAAGCGTTGTAGCGGCATTCATCTTGCGATGCGCAGCTCCATCAGCTTCTAAGGGAACATTTTGACCTTCGATGGTAACGACCGGTGCAGCAGCTCGACTAAAAGCGCCAACACCAGCGGTTATTTCCATGTCATCCCCGGGCATTACATAACTTGAATTCGTTTCCGCGAACGCTGCATAAGTATCATATCTCACGGTCACTTCACCCACTTTATTATGACAAAACTGAACTACCCTGTTTTCCGATGTCTTTACGTCCATCTGGAATTTACTTAAGATAGTCAGAGCAGCTACTGTAGGTACCATGTGGAAATAAGCTCCTTCCCAGGTTCTTCCTGCCCTGGTACGGCTCGCAGGTTTATCAAGATTGATAGGAAGTGTGGTTTTAAATTCTTCTCCTATTGAAGGATCCACCTTGGTAAGTAACTCATTTTTATAATCACCAAGCAATTTCAATAGAGTTTTTCCTTCTCCTTTTTCAATCATGATGCGTGTTGCAACATCCAAGTTGTCCTCTTTAAATTTCTTAGTTGGATCCTTTGGATCGCCACCTGACTCTGTAAGAATTCTGTCTTTTAATTTCTGAATATAGTCATAGACAGGTTTGGTAAAACTCTGTACTTGTTGTGCTTTCGGATACCATATCTGCGCCTTTGCGGCAGTAGTTGGGTCAGCTAATTTATCAACAAGAGATTTCATAATTGTTGAAGTGGACTTATCAACTGTTGTATTGGTATTCTCAAGACTTTTATTTACTGTTTTGAAGGCATTCAAGATTTCAGATGACACATTCAGTGCTAACAGTGCTGTTAACACCAGATACATCATATTGATCATTTTCTGCCGGGGCTCACGAGGTAAAGCCATGACATTTGGTTTTTTTGATTAGAAATGGTGACAATTCACTTTTAAAAAGCACGGGATACGGATTTTATTTTATAAAACGAACCCAATTAGACCTTAATATATTTTACGCACGACCCTGCATTGCACTGAGCATATTACCGTAGATCTGGTTCAACCGACCCAGGTTATTTGCCAGTATCGCTATTTGATCATGTGCTTTCTTTGCATCTCCCACACTACCTTCCATAGCCTCAGAAGCCTGGACCAAATTACTGTAGAACTGGTTCATGGCCTTAAGATGGTTGTTAGTATCCTGAAGCTCCAATTCATAGATTGTGTTCAGCGAAGAAAGATTTTTCGTTAACACCTGCACCTGCTCGTGGAATTGTTTTGTTCCTTCGGCCGCAGTATTCAGGTGATGGATGCTGCCCGCAGCACCAATATAGGCGTCTTTCATTTGAGTAAGGGCATGAGACGCTTCTTTAGTTTTCTGGGTATAGTCGCCGGTAGCAGCAACTACATCAGAAATATCGCTCATCTGGTCTACAGTTGATCCCAATTTCTTAAAGTTATCACTCAGTCTTCCAAGATTTGCCGGAGTAATATCTGCTTCTTTCAGCATATCTTCCAGCTTAGTCAAGGCGGGGTTTCCTGAGGCACCTGGTAAAGTAAGAGGGGTTACTTCAAATTTTCCTGTACGAGCTCTTTCCACATCAGGATGTTCATTGATGTTGGGAAAATATCTCTGCCAATGTGGTTCCTCGGGAGGAGGTACAAGAAATGCCATCAGCATGAATACAGTTGTCTCCGATAACAGTCCAACCATTATCGCAATGTCGGCTCCTTGCCAGTGGAGGATTTTCATCATTGCAGCAAAGATCACAACTGCCGCAAAGAAGCTGAACAAAAAGTTTAAGGTAACCTGGCCTTTGTGGGTTTTAAAGAACAGCATAGTAGGGTCGATTTATAGATTAATAAAAAAATTACTTGATTAAATTAGAAACACTTTCAATAAACATGTCGCAAATAAAACGTTTGTACTACACCCGTTATTATTTGCGACATCCATTTATTTGCGGCGTCCCTTTGCCGGAGCGGCTGGTAAATCAATTACGCAACGGAATCCGATATACGATTTGGCAGTGTCTTGGTACTCATAAGCACGGGTACCTGTCTGAAGATAATAACCTACATCTTTCCAGCTTCCCCCACGAATCACTTTACGCTTCATGCGGGGAGGATCATCGTCTTTAGCATTCCAGCGCACATCAGGGTTCATATCGTGCTGAAAGTTGTAAGAACCTTCGTAGTAGATAGAAGAGGTCCATTCAGCCACGTTACCCGCCATGCAATACAAGCCGAAATCATTAGGCCAATAAGCATCGGCACGAACGGTATAGAATCCACCATCTTCGGGGTAGTTACCGCGACCGGGTTTAAAGTTGGCAAGCAGACATCCCTTCTTATTTCTTAAATAATAGTTACCCCATGGGAACATTGATTCAGACCTGCCACCACGTGCTGCATATTCCCATTGCGCTTCGGTTGGAAGGCGGAAATCTGATTCCTGGGCTCTTTTCTTTGATTCCAGGAAGGCGTTCAGGTAATGTGTTCTCCAATTACAAAATGCGTCAGCCTGTTTCCAGGTCACCCCTACTACAGGATAATTACCGTAAGCAGGGTGGGAGAAATAACGCTGAGTCATTGGCTCATTGTAAGAATATGAGAAATCTCTGATCCAAACTAAAGTATCAGGATAAGCACGGACAGGAAATCTCTCTATAAAGCTTGAGCGGGGTTTATTTGCATTTTCTCTTTTAGCAGCTTCCTTCAAATTAAATCTTTCAACCTGGTAAACGATTTTGGAAGGATCGATTTCTTTTTTTCCAAATATTCGGTCATCAGGAGCGAGGAGGATATCCGACTGTCCTAACAGCTCTATAGTTTTCGGATCATCCCATTTTAATGTTTTCATTTTTGCCTGGTCAACAAATTCATTGCCTTCCTTATCGGATTTCACATAGCCGATCTTTTTAGCTACAACCGAATCACGAACCCAATATACGAACTGACGATATTCGTTGTTGGTGATCTCAGTTGCATCCATCCAGAAGCCACTGATGGAAACAGATTTGTTTCGGGCACTAAACGCGTACGCTATATCCTCATCGCTGGGACCCATGTGGAACGTTCCCTGGGGCACATATACCATGCCTGGAGGCTTAGGCAATACATACTTATTGCCGGGAGCAATTCCATGCACCTGCCCATCGTTGGCAAGAGCGCTTCCACCCTTGTTCTTTTTTCCTAGGATTCCACAGCTTGACACTGTTAACACTAGAACAGCTAATACAGCGGTTACGTAGTAATGGTTCTTAATTTTCATATTTTGGGGTATTGGACAAATATAAAATTTTGATTCTTTCGGAAACACAAGGTTAAAGTTTATTTTTTTTAAAATGAAAGCTCTTTTACGAGGTAAAATTTCTAACGTTTTATTATGATTTCTTATTGCATTATCTGCCAATTTTTATTCCGTTCATTGATAAGCTCAAGGAGTTGTTTTACGTCAGTTACAGGTTTTAAACAGGAATATTCCCGACAGAGATAGATTAGGGGTTTGTCGATAGGAGTTTTCCCAGTCAATAAAGGTAATTGTTCTTTTCCAGTTTCCGAAACCATAAATATTTTATGTGGAATATATTCTGCCAGCAGCCGTTTAGCCAGTATTGAAGCCCCTCCTCCTACCACAACAACCTCCTTAATTCCATCAACTATTTCCGCCAATAGCATTGCCCAGACTCCAAATGAGGTGGGATACCGGACAATAACATTACTCAAAGAGCTTACCATCCTCTCCGCTCTCGTTTTCCACTCAGGAATGTTCAGTAGTATAGAAAGGCGGCAAATATTATTAGCCATCGTTGCGTTTCCGGAGGGGGTTGCTCCATCGTAAACTTCTTTTTTTCTGAAAATGAGGTCATTCTGCCTGGAATCCGTAAAAACGAAAAAATCTGTTTCTTCCTCGTAGAAATTTTTCATTACATATTCGGTGATGTCTTTTGCTTTGAACATCCAGTCGACTTCCCCGGTAATTTCCTGTAGGTGCAGAAGGGCTTGGACAAGAAAGGCATAGTCGTCGAGGCAGGCGAAATTTTTTGCTTGATTATTTTTCCATGTGCGATGGAAGTATTCGTTGCTTTTATTCTTAAAGTGTGTTGTTAGAAACTCCATGTTAATCGTCGCGAGATCCCGGTACTCATCATTGCCCGTTGCCGCAAAAGCCTTGCTCAGCGCAACATTCATTAGGGCATTCCAGCTCAAAATAATTTTGTCATCCAGCGCCGGTCGTATTCGTTTCTGCCGTTCTGAAAATAAAACTGACCTTCCGTTTTCAATGACGCTCCTTAATTCTTCAATTGAAATGTTTTTCGCGCGTGCAAATTCGGCTGCCGGGGTTTTAACTCGAAGGATATTTTTCCCCTCCCAATTTCCGCCTTGAGTAATGTCCAAAAACTGGGAGAAAATTTCGGCATTAGCCACCAGTTTGACGACCTCATTAAATTTCCATACATAGAATTTGCCCTCTTCGGATTCGCTGTCTGCATCAAGTGCCGAATAAAAACCTCCCAGGGGATTCATCATTTCTCTTTTAACAAATCCTATAGTTTGATCAATCACTTCTCGGTATCGCTCATTTTTTGTCACCTGGTAAGCCTCGGCAAGGACTGATACCAAGAGTGCGTTGTCGTAAAGCATTTTTTCAAAATGAGGAACCAGCCATTCACTGTCCGTTGAATAACGGGCGAAACCTCCACCCAACTGGTCATAAATACCGCCCTGAATCATTTTATCAAGGCTAAGACAAGCTTGGTTGAGGGCATCTCTATTTTTTGTTACGTTGTAATACCGGAGTAAAAACTGAATGGAAAAAGTTTGAGGGAATTTAGGTGCCTTCCCAAAACCACCCCATGCCTTATCGGCGGATTTCATCAGATTCTCAAATAATTCATCCATTTTCTCTTTGGAAATGTCTGTCCCGCTGGTCAAACGTTGATCACCAAGAGAGTTTGACGCTAAAAGGCGTGCAGTGAGGCTCTCTGCCTGTTTATCTATTTCATCTCTTTTTTCCCGGAAAGCATTTGAAACGGCAACCAGGACTTCCGGCCAGGACGAGCGATTAAATGCTCTCCTGGGTGGAAAATAAGTACCCCCAAAAAAAGGTTTTTTTTCGGGTGTAAGAAAAACATTTAATGGCCATCCACCGCTACCTGTCATTGTCTGAACAGCGTCCATATAGATATTGTCAAGATCCGGCCTTTCTTCGCGGTCAATTTTGATGTTAATGAAGTTCTCGTTCATGATGGCAGCTGTTTCTTCATTCTCAAAACTTTCCTTTTCCATTACGTGGCACCAGTGGCAGGCAGCATAACCAATGCTAATGAGGATAGGTTTATTTTCCTTTTTTGCCTTTTGCAATGCCTCGTCCCCCCATGGAAACCAGTCAACAGGGTTGTGCGCATGTTGCAGCAGGTAGGGACTTGTTTCGTTTTCCAGCCGATTAGACATATGACGAGTTGGTAGCGAATTTCGGAAAGAATTGGGTATAGAACTGCAAAAAACAGAGTTGATCTTATATCAACGAGAATTCCTGACAGGAAGGTCTTCCTTGCGACAACATCACTATAATTGGGGGCAAAAAAAAGGCATCTATTAAGATGCCACTAATTATTTTTTAAGGAATTACTTCTTTTTTATAAAAGCAAGATACCGCTCAAGCGCTGAAACCATTGAGGGAGCCTGGGGTTCAGGAGCTTTTATTTCCAGTTTCAGACCCGCTTCTTCGATTGCCCTTGATGTATTATTTCCAAAAGCGCCGATGACAGTTCCGTTTTGCTTAAACTTTGGGAAATTGTCAAATAAACTTTTAACACCACTTGGCGTAAAAAAGCAAATAACATCATATTCGTTCTTCAAAAACAACTCCTTCACATCGTTACTTTGAGTACGATACATGAAGGCGAGTGAAAACTCACAACTATTTGCTTTCAGCCAGTTTACGATGTCATTATCCTGCTGATTCTCGGAGCAGACGTACAAAAACTTCTCATTTCCCTTATGCTTATTAATAGCATCAAAAAGGCTTTTGTTCGTTCCATCCGCACCATAAAAGACTTTACGTTTACGATATAGGATGAATTTCTGCAAATACAAAGCGACGGCCTCTGTTATGCAGAAATACTTTGTGTCCTGGGAAACACTTACTTTCATTTCCTCGCACATACGAAAGAAATGATCAATTGCATTTCGGCTTGTGAAAATAACGCCAGTATAATTCTGAATTTCGATTTTTTGTTTTCGAAACTCCCTTGCCGGAATTGGCTCCAGACGAATAAAGGGATGAAATGCTAACTCTACTTCATACCTTCTTGACAATTCATAATAAGGCGATTTGTCGCTTTCGGGCCTCGGCTGTGTAATAAGAATCTTTTTCACATTTTTGGCCGGATAATCGGCTTTAACCCCGTTTTTTACCATGTGGTTCGTCTTCAAAAGTTTGGCAAAGTTAAGAAAATCATTTTAAAACCAGAGCAATAGAGCTTTGTAGATCATTAACAGTGGAACGATTTCGAAGGCACAAAGATATAAAAAGAAATGAAAAGGGTTAAGTCTCATCTGATTTTGTACCAATCCATAGGACAAAATAAAGCGATAAGCAAGCAATGCAAAAACCCCTAGATAAGAAAAAATAAAAGCTACCTGATATATATTACTATCTGTAAATGCAAGTAATATTAAAAAAGGCAAAATATAAATTCCGATGATCTTGTTTATCATAAAGACAATAAAAATATAACCATCAGCCGTTGCTTTTATATTGAAGAGCCAGCCGAAGCACTTAAGGCTTAAAAATTTTATTAAATAAATTACTCCCAGGGCGATAAAACAATACAAATAGAGTAACCAAAAATTGTAATTGGCTGCCAGGTGATAGTGTTCAAGGACAAAGGTTACATACAGGCCGGCTGTAAATAAAAAAAAGAAATTAAAAAGAAGTGAGGGAAGTGGGGCTTGAATTAGTTGTTCGCTGATCTGTCGTTGCTTAATGGTAGTCCTGAAAGCTACCCGAAAAAGATCCAAAAGATATTTGGGGAAACTGATCCTGATAAAAGCAAAAAAAAGAAGCAGCCCGATCAATGCATAAAATAAAAGTTCTTTCCCGTGGAATTCTTTCCTGTCTGAGCTTATTGCAACTGCTGGCGATGAAAAATCAAAAAATCTATTTTGCGTGAATACCTGGTCAGAAAAGCTTTTATAATTAAGGGCGATCGAAATCCAGGCCGTATCTTTTAAACTTTGAATTGCGGAAGAATCTCTAATCAGGGAGTCATTTTTTGGCGGGGAGTTGACAACGATTTTTTTTGATTCGTGTTGCGACGAATCCTGCTGCGCCGTTGTTAAAGTATCACTAGTTTGCGCGATGACAAAAACATTGAATGCAAATTGAAATAATGCCAAAAAAATTGATTTGATCACAGCAGCATACGTTGTGGTGCAAAATTATTTAAGCTCAGTCGCTGGCAAAGCAAACAGCTCTATTTCTTAAAAATAATTGACAAAGCCAAAATGTATTTTAGATTGACGGAGATTGAAGGGTATGTCATCTCTTTTGCCTATCGCCCAACTTAGATTAAAAACTCCCACCTTTGTTTCGAAAGCAATTCCAAGGCCAGTGCTCAAATATGTGTGATTAATATCCAAATTTTGGCTATTGTCTCTGCCCCACCCTCCATCTAAAAAAGTATAGAAATATGAATTCAATGAAATCAAATAATGATACTCTAAAGTACCAATGGCATATTGTGATACGTATTGACTTCCTTCGTCAAAACCCCGAAGTAATTTGAAGCCGCCGATTTGAAACAATTCGTTTCTGAAAATATTAGCACTTTGAAAAATACCTGCATTTATCTCTGTCTTCAAGGTAGACTGTTTCCCCAAAGGGAAAAATTTTGCGGCTGTTGATGTGACCCTGAATTGGTAAGCTTTAAGTTTTACCGTATCATATAATGTTTCAAAATCAAATGAAGGATCATTGGGATCCTGGAGTTCAAGTATCTGGTCGCTCTTCTTTACTTTCTTTGTACCTACGACCGTTGAAATGGAAAAAATATTTCCTTTTCGAGGATTTCGGATGTAATCTGCGGTATTAACCAAGTAGTCAACTCCCAAACCAAAAGAACCCACATCGGCTACGGGTGGCAAACGATGATATTCCACCACATAATCCGTATTAATTCCGTTTGCAATGGTCTGAAAGTGCTGAAAATATATTTTTGCCGATTGAGTTGAAGAAATGGCGTAACTGGCGCCGAATTGAAGATTTACATTCAAATAAATGCTGTCACGGCGGTACATATCAAACGCAAAATCCAATCCTATCGGGGAATTAAAAAGATAAGGATGTTGATACATCAGATTTAATCGCTGCGACCTTACCTGCAATTTTTGATAACTTAAGCCAATTGTTTCGCCGGCACCCAGGGCATTTTTTAAAAGTAGGTTTCCTTCCCCGGTTATTAAGAGTTTTTTATTGCTTAATTGATCACTGTTTGGCAAGAATCCGAATAAAAAGTTTACCTGGCTGCTGCGCTTTTGCTTCAAATACAAATTCAAAACCGACCCGGTTGGCAGCATTGAAACATCCAGCGGCTTTTCCTCTTCAACGTAGGGCAGCTCCAACACCTTTTTTGAGATTTGCTCAAGCTTTTGTTTATTGTATATGCTTCCGTTGGAAATATCCAGGTAGTGCTGAAAAAAATTACTGGAAACTTTTGCATTTCCATATACCCTGATACTATCTATTTTATACAAGGGCCCTTCCTCGACCTTTAAAATGCCAGAAACCCTGTTGTCCTCCAAAATTTGCACACTGTCAAGAAAAACTTTGGCAAAGGGATGGCCATTATTTTCAAGATAATCTATTATCTTTTCCTGCCAGCCATGCAATTGACCAAAATCAATTGGCTTCCCCGGGAAGTTCTTTTGACGCCAGCCTACAGCATTTAATAGGGAAGGATTAACCCTGTCTGTATTAATCTCGGTCCAATGATATGCTTCCCCAAGAAAAATAACCAGGTGTGCAGCCAATGAATCATAAATTAAGCTATCAATCGATGCAGCGACGTATCCTTTGGACTGAAGAAAAGAGGGAAGTCTGTTTATGTAATTAGTACAGGCCGCTCTTGACTCAAAACTATTTTGGAGGCCAATTGTGCTCAAAACTGCCGAATCTTTATCGACGATCCGGAAATTTAATTCATACTTATCCTGGGCCACAGACTGATTGAGCAGAGCTGAAATGAAAAGAACAGCAAAAAGCAATATTAGCTGGTTTATTTTTGTCATCTGGCGGCGGTAAAATTATCAATAACTCATAAACTTTTTAGTGGCCGGCATTTACCTCCATATTCCTTTTTGCAAACAGGCCTGTTCTTACTGCAACTTCCATTTTGCTACTTCGCTACGACGTAAAAACGAACTCGTGGCGGCTTTATTGAGTGAAATGGAGCTAAGAAAGGAATATTTGAAAGAGGAGCATATAGAAACAATTTACTTCGGTGGAGGGACTCCGACTTTGTTGCCACCTGCTGATCACGCGGCGTTGATTGAAAAAATACATGATACGTTTAAAGTGTCTTCGAATACGGAGGTAACTCTTGAAGCTAATCCCGACGACATTTCGAAGGAAAAATTGAAGGCATGGAAGGAAGCTGGAATTAACCGTCTAAGCATTGGCATTCAATCTTTTTTTGAAGAAGATCTAAAATGGATGAATCGGGCACATACGGCAGAGCAAGCGGTAAGAAGCCTTCAGTCAGCAATTAAACAATTTGACAATATAACCATTGACCTTATTTACGGAACACCCATGCTGACTAATGAAAAATGGAACAAGAATGTTGAAAGAGCAACTTTGGAAGGCGTAGTTCATTTATCGTGTTATGCATTGACAGTTGAGCAACAAACTCCTTTATATAAGCTGATCAAAGAACAAAAAACTCCTGATATCGATCCCGATAAACAGTCGGAGCAATTTCTACTTCTAATGCAATGGATGGAAGACGCCGGATATGAACACTACGAAATTTCCAATTTTGCAAAACCTGGATTCAGGAGCAGACACAATTCATCATATTGGCAAGGGAAGAAGTATTTAGGTATTGGACCCTCCGCACATTCTTTCAACGGGAAAAGCAGACAATGGAATGTCTCCAACAATAACATTTACATCGATTCAATAGAGAAGGGAAGAATCCCTTATGAAAAGGAGACTTTGTCTGACACGCAACAAATGAATGAATACATCATGACTTCTCTGCGAACAATGGATGGTCTGAATTTGAAACAGGTTAAAGATGTCATTGGTCATAAGTTACGGATCGGAAGCAGAAAATTTATTGAACGGGGGCTTATGGTTGAGGAGGGTGATCATTTGAAGCTAACAAGGGCGGGAAAATTGTTGGCTGACGGTATTGCGGCAGAATTGTTCTTTGAAGAGATAAATAAAATTATTCAATGATTTAACAAAAGTATTGTCGAACTTTTATTCTGCTTCCTTCTTTTCAACAACCTTTCTCGATCTGTGCCTGTAATATTTAATTGCCTGTGATATTATCAAACAACTCAACATCAGTAAGATCGCTGTAGGTCCAAAACCACTATATGAGATAGGCATCATTGTTCTCAGTTTCTAAATCTCAGACAAGCACTTCTTCGATCTGTTTAAACCCATCAACCGGTTTAACATTTTCCCAAAGAATCTTATATATAGTTTCTGCTATAGTCATTTCAGCCATTATTTCCTGGTTAAGATCATAAATACATTTTGATGCATTATATCCTTCTGCCACCATATTCAATTCCAATTGTGCCGATTTCACAGAATACCCTTTACCGATCATATTCCCAAATGTGCGGTTACGACTGTATAGAGAATAACAAGTAACGAGCAAATCACCAAGATAGACCGAGGCCGCGTAATTGGGAGCCTTCTGGTGAGTTACTGGGTCTTCTTCATCGTGCTCGCCGACGACTATATGTTCAATACCAACCTTACGCAGAAATCCTGCCATTTCATCTGCACTATTAGCAATGTACACGCTCAAAAAATTGTCTCCATAATCAAGTCCATGGGCAATGCCTGCACCCAATGCATAAATATTTTTTAAAACAGCAGCATATTGAACACCCAAAATATCATGATTGACAATAGTATTGATATAATCTGTTTTAAAATTAGATGCAATCTCCCGGGCCATGGTTACATCAATACCGGAAAATGTGAGGTAGGAAAGTTTTTCAGCAGCCACTTCTTCAGCATGGCAGGGGCCGAGCACCACAAAATAATCTTCAAGCAGAACATCGAATTGTTTTAGCAAATACGCATTTAACAAAACATTCTGGCCAGGGATAATTCCTTTTATCGCAGAAATGATTTTTTTATTTTCAAAGCAGTTGGTCTTTAAGCCTGAGAAAGTCTCTTCGATAAAGGCAGAAGGCACAGCTATGAGCACGACGTCAGAGTTAGCCACAACTTTTTCCAGGTCATTTTCCAGCGAAAGAAGCGAAGTGTTAAAGTAAACTGAACTAAGATAATGCGGGTTATGTTTTCTTTTTTGGATTTGACTTATCGTTTCTCTATTTCGTATCCACCAGTTGATATGCTGATTGCGGTCGGTCAGAATCTTTGTCAATGCCGTTGCCCAACTTCCGCTGCCAATAATGCCAATCATAATCGTTGATTACCTTGATTAGGTGATTAACTGGTTCAATCAATAAAGTTAATAAACGATTGCTGTTACCATAAATAAAAAAAACCGGATATCCGATCCGGTTTTTAATTATTTGATCGTTTGATCAATTCCTACTTTTCAAACAGCTTATCCTTTGGTACCACCTTCACCTTATTTCCATCTTTTAACGTTTTACTCACTGCATTGTACGGTCCAGTTATGACCTCGTCACCTGCATTCATTCCATTCAGTATTTCAATATAATTTATATCCTGTATCCCCGTCTTCACAACTGTCTTTTTCACGGTGCCGTCTTTTTGCAGAGTAAAAACTACTTCTTCCAGTTCGTCACTGTTTACAGCGGCACTGTTATTGTCCTGGTTATCCTGGTCATCTTTGGGTTTGTTTTTCTTGTCTTCTTTCTTTTTGTCTTCTACGCTTTTATCACTGCCTTTTACTCTTGCGGACACTGAATTGATAGGCACCGAAAGAACATTGTCGTGTCGCTTCGTTTTAATATCAGCACTGGCATTCATACCAGGGCGAAAAACAAATTTCTTTGGGTTCCTCGGATCAATTAAGTCACTATAGGAACCTGGGTCGAGCCGGATGCGAACTTCATAATTTGTCACATCATTCGATGTTGAAGTAGCAGCTCCCGTCGCGGATGTGGCCGTACTTGCTGCAATTTGCGTTACAATTCCCTTAAATTTCCTGTTATTGTAAGCATCGACTTCTACATCGGCACTATCGCCAATGTTTACTTTCACAATATCATTTTCTCCTACATCAACCCTTGCTTCCATCACTGTCATGTCAGCCACTCTCATCATCTCTGTACCCAATGCAAAACTGTTGCCCGCAACACGTTCACCGTTTTTTACAGACAATGAAGAAATCACACCATTCATTGGGGCTGTCAAGGTAGTTCTGCTTAAATCTTTATTTGCCCTTGCAAGATTTGCCTGAGCGCTCTGAATACTAGCTTGGTTACCTTTTATAGACTGAATGGCTGCGTTGTAATTTGCTTTAGCAGACAAAAATGCACTTTCCGACTGTTCAAACTCCGCCTTTGAAATCACCTTATCATCCAGCAATTGTTTTTGCCTGTTATAAGTGCGTTCCGCCTGATCCATAGTTGCCTTCAGCGCATCCAGTTGAGATTTGCTGTTCGCAGTCATTGCCTGCTGTTGATTGACGGCCGCTGCCGCCTGGTCACGCTGAGTCGCATAGATGTCCGCGTAAATACGAGCCAGTACCTGTCCTTTTTTTACACTATCACCTTCCTGGACATTGAGCTCTGTGATTTGCCCTGATATATCCGGGCTTATCTTAACTTCCACTTCAGGATAGTCTTTGCCCGTAGCGTTTACAGTTTCAATGATCATCCTTTTCGCAGCCTTTTCTGTGGATACTTTAACGCGATCTTCGCCCTTACCGGCAATCAATTTGCCGACAACGAGGACGGCTATCAGTATTCCAAGTATGATCAATATCCATTTTACCGTTTTATTCATGATTCGAGTGCTTTATACTTTATAGTTGTAATGGTTTTTTATAGCGGCTTATAATTTTATCCCCTGCCCTTTGTAAAATTCAAGCAATTTTATCCTAAACACATAGTCATATTGTGATGATGTCATATTGATCTTTGCGCGGAACAGGTTATTTTGGGTTGTGATCAAATCGATGGCATTTAATAACCCTATATCAAATCTCTTTCTTGCAAAATCATAAGCCTTTTGTGCTGTTTCAACTTCTTTTTTTGAAGCATTGAATTTTTGCAGCGCTCCCATTGCACTCGCGTGAGCCTGGTAAATATCCTGTTTCAAAGTTTGTGCATCTGCCGCATTTTGTAATTGTACATTCTCTACATTAAGCTGAGCTTTTTTCCAGTTCGTTTTTGCTATCCCGGCATTGAAAAGGGGGATGTTCAAACCCACTCCAACAAATTGGTTAAAGTGATTACCAAATTGCCGGAAATAGGTATTCTTCACTGAGTTTGTGGGAACAGATTGTTCATTGATTGTCGTCACAGTATAAGGGGTGCCCGCCACAGTTACCTGTCCAATTGGCAAAAACATATTGACAGGGTCCGTAGGAAGTATTTTCTGTGCATTGGAGTAGAAGCTGTTTAGTCCCCCGAACAAAGTAAAGGCGGGATACAATTGCCCCTTTAATGCCGATACATTTTTCTGGGCTGCCAGGAGATTGAGGTCGTTGATCTTTTGTTGCGGCATATTCTTTAGAGCCAAAGAATAAACATATGCCGGATCGAGTTCTGCTAAGGATTCCACCGGTATTGTTTCAACGGGGGGCACTGCAACCTCAAAGGTTGAATCCGCCGGAATATTTAGCAAAGCTTTTAATTGCAAAACAGACAATGTATAATTTGCGTTGGCGGTGATTAGTGTTGAACTGTCATTTGCCAGTTGTGATTCGATTTGGGCCAGATTCAGCTCAGGAAGAGCACCTGCAGCTACCTGCTTTTCCACTACCGTTAGTTGCTCGAGACTTTGCTTGACCTGTATATCGCTAATATTGATCTGCTCCGAGTTTAATAAGATTTGCAGATAGGCATTGGCCACATTTAGTGCAATATCATTCCGGGCTTTTTGTGCACCCGCTACATATGCCTCTGCCTGGTACTGATTAGCGGCAACGGTATTCTTTTTACTGAACCAGTTGAAGAGGTCGAGATTCATGTTCAAAGAATGATCAGTGGTCAATATTTCCTGGTTGGTATATAAATTGGTCGACGGGTCTATAGACCGACCAAACTGGTAGCCGGCCCTGTTTTGAAAAGTAAATGAAGGATATTGGGCCAATTTACTTTGTTCATAAGTAAGCGCTACAACTCGTGCCTGCACATCCGCTTGCTGAACAGAGATATTATTTTTCAACGCATAGTCTACACACCGGCGTAGATCCCATTTTTCCTGTGCAAAAGAGAAAAAAGTAATACCTGATAAGAAGAGTAGAATGATTAGACGGTTCATAATTCCGGCAAAAATAGTCGAAATGTATTCCCGGCAAACTGCGAGCTGATAAAAGAAACCCTTTTTTAAAATTATTTATCAAGTGCGCGGGCCAGATCCTCAATTAAATAATGGCCGTCCTCTAAACCTACATACATGCGGACATAACGATGCTCCCTGTTGTTAGCATCAAATTCGCTATCCGTGATCCCCGCACATTTCGGTACTACCAGGCTTTCATGTCCACCCCAGCTTACAGCCATCATAATATGTTCAAGAGATTCGCAGAATTTTACAATTTCATCCCTGCGTTTTGCTTTTAAAATTATTGTAAGCAAGCCGCAAGCGCCTTGCATTTGTTTTTTTGCCAACTCGTACTGCGGAAAGGATTCATCAAATGGAAAGATCACTGATTCCACCTTTGGATGTTGTTTTAAAAAACTTATTACTTCGAGAGTGGTTCTTGTAATCCGCTCCAGCCTGGCCGGGAGTGTTCTCAAGCCGCGTATCAATAGCCAGGCATTGAATGGCTGGATGCCGCTGCCCGTATTTAAAAACTCACTGTCAAATATCTTTTTGATCATGACGCGTGTACCACTCAAGACGCCCCCCAAAACATCGCTATGACCACCAATATATTTGGTTGCCGTTTGCAAAGACAGGTCAATTCCCATTTTAATAGGAGTTTGATGGAGTGGGGTACAGTAGCTGTTGTCGATTATCGTGGTGATATTTTTTGCTCTCGCCAGTGAAGCAACGGCCTGGATGTCTTGCAAAGCGAAGTCCCAACTGTTTGGCGACTCCAAATAGTATAATGTAGTACCGGAGCGGGTTGCCCGTTCCCAATTTTCAAGCTTTGTACCATTAATATAGGTAGTCGTCACATTAAATCTTGGCAGGATCACATCGAACATTCTTTGCGCCCAGGTGTATGGCGATCTTACCGAGACAACATGATCTCCGGACTTAACGTTGGCCAGGATACTTGCGAAAATGGCTGAAGCCCCACTGTTAAAGATGAGGGAGTCTTCTGCTCCATCAAGTGCGGCCATTTTTTTCCTGAGAATTTCGACGGTCGGATTTAATCCACGACTATATAAATAGCTACTCATCTCATCATCCAAACCCATGGCAAGGTCAGCTACTTTTTTAAAAGCGAAATTGCTGGTTTGAATAATTGGTGGTGAAACAGCATTAAAATAATTCTCTCTTTCTTCCCCTAATTCATTTATGATATTTGAAAAATTCATTGGGCTTTTGATTTTCGAATTAGTTCCGCAATAAAATAAATTCCAATAAAAAAAAGAAGTACAGATGAACCTACGGCGGCTGCATAATGATTATTCTTATAATCGAGAGTGATGCTGATGGCGACAAACAGGTAAGTAGCCATAAAGATCAGCGGAAGAAGAGGATAGAGTTTCATGCTATAGATCCCCGTGCCATTCAAATGAGCAGTTCGTTTCCTGACGATAAAAATGCTTCCTGCGGACAGGATCATTCCAAAACAATCGAGGAAGATCGAAAAGCTTAATAAAGTATCAAATTCTTTTGCCCAAAAAACAGAAAGAGTCGCTAAAGTTGCAAATACGGTCAATGCAAGTGTCAGTGCTCCACGACTATTGCGCGCCTGGAAGGCCCGGGGTAAAATTTTATCCTCGCTCATAGCATACATTACCCGTGGATTACTCAACAACAAAACATTGATATAAGCCAGTACACTCATAAAAAGCAAAATGGATAAAACTCTTTCCGCGTTTAATCCAAAAATCTTAGACGCCATAATAGCAGCGATATTTTTACTTACTTTCAATTCCTGGAAACCGATGATATGAACATAAGCATAGTTAATGGTCAGGTACAATGTTATTATAATTGAAATCCCGATAAATATTCCACGCGGAATGTTGCGATTCGGTCGTTCTACTTCTGCTCCAAAATTGATCGTTTGCTGATAACCTCCATAGGTAAAACTAACCGCTACTAATCCTACTCCAAAGGCCTTAATATATTCCCTGAACCCAGGACTTATTGAAGAATTGATTATTGATGGGTCATTATTCCCTGATGCAAAAAAGATAGGCGCGATCAGCATGAGAATAAGAGCAATCTTTATGATGGTCAGAACTGTTTGCGTCTTCGCGCTGAGTCGCAAGCCAAGCATATTTACTCCGTAAAAGATAATAATTGCAGCCAGCGCAATACTAATATGAACTGTTTGAACATAGTCAGCATTTTTTGCAGCGGGCATAATTACACCAGTGATGTATTCGCTCCCAACAAGTGCAACAGCGGCACCTGAAGCAGCGTTGGAGACAAGTATCATGCAATTGATCGCAAATGCAATAGAAGGATGATAAGCATATGAAAATACTTTGTAGTAGCCCCCCGTCACGGGCAACCTTGAACCGATCTCGGCATAAGTGAGTGCTCCACATAAAGCCACAAGTCCACCGGCTAACCAGGCAGAAAAAAAAATCATTGGTGTAGGCGAGGCCGAGGCTACATTCACAGGTGTGCGAAAAATTCCCATGCCGATCACAAGGCTTACCACTATCATTGTAAAATCAAAAAGTCCTAACTTGTTTTTCAACCTCATACTTTGAAGATAGGAAAAACGTTCTAACTTAGTTATTGAAACCAATGCTATGAATAAGGCTCAACTCTGCTTACTGAGTTTCTTCATTTATTTTAATGCATTCGCGCAGCAGGAAAACGCGGACTCCACAAAAAATCTTAGCGAAGTTGTTGTCAAAGGATATGAACAAAATAAACAATTGAAACAATCTTCTGCAGCGATTAATTACATAGGACCGCCTCAACTTGAGCGTTACAACAATACGAGTATTCTGCCTGCATTAAACAATACACCGGGAGTAAAAATGGAAGAGCGTTCTCCCGCCAGTTACAGGATGAATATTCGCGGAAGTACATTACGCTCCCCATTTGGTGTTCGAAATGTAAAAATTTATTTAGACGATATCCCATTTACGGACGCTGGAGGTAACACCTATCTGAATCAACTTAGCTATTACAATTTTCATTCTATTGAAGTGCTCAAAGGTCCCGGAGGAAGCCTATATGGTGCGGGCACTGGCGGTGTAATTTTAATTCACACTCAACCACCCAGGTGGCAACGTGGTTTTGATGCTACAGCGCTTGGTGGCAGCTATGGTTTGTTTAATGCTGATTTCCAATTGAGAGTCGGCAAAGATAATTTTCAGAATACATTGACTTATTCGCATCAAAATAGTCAAGGCTACCGTCATCATACTTCTATGAACAGGGAAGTCGCAAACTGGCAAATGCAGATTTCAAAAGGCCAAAAAGAGCAAATAAAATTCGCTGTTTTATACGGCGATCTTTACTACCAGACACCGGGCGCATTGACAAAGGCTGAATATCTTGCTAACCCTCGTGCGGCAAGGCCCAAGGCAGGAGCTTTTCAAAGTGCAGACAGTATCAAAGCAGCCATTTTTCAAAAAACCGTATTGGCAGCCATAACAAATAAGTACAAATTCTCCAGCAAATTTGACAATACAACGACCGTTTATGGTGATTATACAAACCTGACAAATCCTACCTTTCGCAACTACGAAAAAAGAACAGAGCCTCAGTGGGGAGCAAGAACAGTGTTTAAATGGGATCATCAACGAAACCAATCACTGTTGCAAGTAACATTTGGAAGTGAGTTTCAACAAGGATATTTCAATACAAAAGATTATGTCAACAACTATGGTAAGCCCGGCGCTATCATGACTAATGATGACATACGACCGACAATTTTTTTCATATTTGCACAAGCTGACTTGCAGTTACCAAAAGATTGGGACATTACGTTGGGTGCAAGCACAAACTTCACATCAATCAGAATTAACAGGTTGTCCGTTCCAAATTTTGAACCTGTCGAGAGAAATTTTAATAATGAATTGGCGCCACGATTTGCTATCTCAAAAAGATTGATCGACAATCTTTGGATTTACGGCAGTGTATCAAGAGGTTTTTCTCCGCCGACAGTGGCTGAGGTGTTACCATCAACAACTGTTATCAGCACTGATCTGCAGGCAGAGCACGGTATAGATTATGAAGCAGGGATAAAAAGTAGCTGGCTTCAAAACAAGCTGTATGTAGAAATAAATGGCTTTTATTATCGCCTGCAAAATGCGATCGTTTCAAGAAAGGATTCAAGTAATGCTGACTATTTTGTTAATGCCGGTTCTACCAAACAAAGAGGGATTGAATCCCAGGCCTCATACCAGTTCGTCACCAAATCGAACTCCTTTGTCAACTCAGCAAAATTGTGGATCAGCTATACCTGGGATAAATTTAACTACGACGACTTCAAACAATCTACTAATGATTTTTCAGGAAAGCAGTTACCGAGCGTAGCTCCCAACACAGTAGGCGCTGGTTTTGACTTATCGACAAAACATGGCCTCTATTCAAATCTCAGTTATTTCTATAGTGATCCTATTGCTTTAAATGATGCTAACTCAGATTACGCCGCTCCTTATAATTTACTTGGAGAACGACTAGGATGGAAAAAACAATTGAACCGAAAAATGTTACTCGACATTTTCATTGGAGGCGAAAATCTTTTTAATGTCACTTACAGTTTAGGGAATGATATCAATGCCGCAGGAGGAAGATATTACAACGCGGCACCCGGCAGAAATTTCTTTGGGGGCGCTTCCATACATTTTAATTAAACACGACATAGAACCATTAATTATTAATCTCTGCGGTGTTAATAATTAATAATAAAATAATCAGTAATCTTTTACTGTACTCCACTAAATTTGTCGCCTGATTTGGTTCTTTTATGAATTATTGAAGTGCTTGCACTCAATAATCACAGATTAAAAGGGAAGTCCGGTGAAAATCCGGCGCTATCCCCGTAGCTGTAAGGTTAGTGAATGTTCAATGGTGAGTCGTGAATTAAGAATTAGTTCACTTAGTCACCATTCACTCCCGATAGATATCGGGATCACCATTCACAATGCTGAATCTTCATGCCACTGTTGATGGAATATTGGTTCATCAATGGGAAGGTGTTCAGTTATAGCCAAGCCAGAAGACCTGCCAGATCTCCCTGATAACAATCGGGACAAAAAACATTTCAGCTTTCGGGTGAAAGGCGAACGATGTAAAAGCGCAAGCATTTATATCTCTCATTTTTCCGGAAGCAGTCACAAAAAATTTTAAAATGAAAAAGAAAATTTTTGTTGTGGCTGCGGTATTGATCGGCAGCCATTTACTTGCACAGGAAGACACTACCTCCAAAACAATGGACGTAGTAGTTATCACCGCTAATAAATTCCCGCAAAAACAAAGCGGTACGGGAAAGGTGGTCAGCATTATCACAAAAGAACAAATCGAAAAGAGTGGTGGAAAAGATCTTTCCCAATTATTAAATGAGCAAACAGGTATTATTGTTAACTCAGCAACTTCTAACCCGGGAAAAGATAAATCGCTTTTCCTGCGTGGCGCCACCAGCGCATACACGCTGATATTACTTGATGGAGTTCCGCTAAATGATCCAACGGGGGTCGGTGGTACATTCGATCTTCGCCTTCTTTCATTGGATAATATTGAGCGGATTGAAATATTAAAGGGCAGTCAGAGCACATTGTATGGTTCCAATGCCGTGGCAGGTGTCATCAATATTATTTCTAAAAAACCATTCGGCACAAAACCTACGCTGAATGGCTTGCTGAACTTCGGGAGCTACAACAGTTTTAAAGGCAATGCCCATGTTAGCCAAAAAGTAAAATGGCTTGAATACGATGTGAACTATACCTATAATACTACCGATGGGATTTCTGAAGCAAAGGACACGACAGGTAATGCCAATTTTGATAAAGACGGATTTACTGAACACGCTGTCCAGGTTATTACAGGTATTAACGTCACTGACCGGCTGAAATTCTCTCCGTATTACCGTTTTACCGAATTTAAAGGAGGATACGATGCCGATGCCTTTATTGATGCGCCGAATCATTATTCGGCTTCCCTCGTGAATACCGGGTTAACCGGCCATTATATTTATAATGCAGGAACCATACATTTTGACTATGGATATGATCTCACTAAAAGGGACTACCTAAGCCAGTATGGTGAGTATCTTACGAAAGGAAAATTTCAACATGCCGAGGCTTATGTCGACCATCATTTGAGTAAGAACGTGCAGTTGCTAGCAGGATTAAATTTTCAAAGCTACCGCA
>Ga0163163_10000832_pt1 | contig 26263 bp, 26 predicted proteins | sample S65metaG_FD_119766 | JGI IMG/M metagenome (GOLD analysis project Ga0163163, IMG submission 119766) | Switchgrass rhizosphere microbial communities from Kellogg Biological Station, Michigan, USA - S6-5 metaG | ecosystem: Host-associated > Plants > Roots > Rhizosphere > Soil | place: USA...
CGGCGCCGCTACAGGCAAAGTTACGCTCAAGGGCGTCAAAGCCACGGGCCGGGGGCTTAAGTGGACCGGCAGAAAGTTGGCTCTAGGGACCGGGGCTGGTATGGAGAAGAGCGGATCGGCGCTCAAATCGGTCGGCAAGTAAGCGAACCCTCAGCCGCGCGGATGACACCGCGATGCTTCCGATATCAGGCGCCGCGGATTACGTCCACGCCGAGATACGGGCGCAACGCTTCCGGCACCACCACGCTGCCGTCGGCCTGCTGGTAGTTTTCAAGGATCGCCAGCCAGGTGCGTCCGACCGCAAGCGCGCTGCCGTTGAGCGTGTGCACGAAGTCGGCTTTGCCGCCACCGGACTTGGTCCTAATGGAAGCGCGCCGCGCCTGATACGCCTCAAAGTTGGAGCACGACGAAATTTCCTTGTAGGCATTCTGGCCGGGGAGCCAGACCTCGATGTCATAGGTCTTAGCCGAACTTGCGCCCATATCGCCAGTCGACAGAACCACCGTGCGGTATGCCAGACCGAGACGCTGCAAGATGTCCTCGGCATCCGCGGTGAGGGCTTCGAGCTCGATGTAGCTGGTCTCCGGCGGCGTGAACTTTACTAATTCCACTTTTTGAAATTGGTGCTGGCGAATGATGCCGCGCACATCGCGCCCGTAGGACCCGGCTTCGCTGCGGAAGCAGGGTGTGTACGCGCACAGCTTAACAGGGAGTTTGTCGAAGTCGATGGTCTCATCGCGATAGAGATTCGTGACTGGGACTTCAGCGGTGGGAATCAGATAATAATCCGTGCCTTGGAGCTTGAAGAGATCCGCCTCGAACTTCGGCAACTGGCCGGTGCCATAAAAGCTGGCGGTGTTGGCTATAAACGGCGGCAGCACTTCGGTGTAGCCGTGGTGCTGAGTGTGTACATCCAGCATGAAGTTGATGAGAGCGCGTTCGAGCTTCGCGCCCAGGCCCCAGTAAACGGCGAAGCGCGCTCCCGTGATTTTAGCGGCGCGCTCGAAATCGAGGATGCCGAGATCGGGGCCGAGGTCCCAATGAGCCTTGGGAGTAAACGAAAACTCTGGCGGCGTGCCCCAGCGGCGCACTTCGATATTGTCGTCAGCGCTCCTGCCCGTGGGCACGGAGGCGTGCGGCGTGTTGGGAACACCGGCCAATAGCTGGCGGTACTTGTCGTCGAGTTCTTTGGCGCGTTCCTCCAGCGCAGTGGCGCGGTCGCCCATTTCGCGAACCTTCTGCTGGCGTTCGGCCGCGTCCTGACCCGCTTTGATGAGCTTGCCGATTTCCTGCGATTCAGTTTTGCGCAGCGCCTTAAGCTGTTCGGATTCGGTAAGCGCCGCGCGCCGTTCGGCGTCGAGCTGCCGGAAAGCGTCGACGTCTAGTGTGAAGCCGCGATCCGCCAGTCGAGTGGCGATGGCGTCCAGATTCTGCCGGAAGAAAGAGAGATCGTACATCCCGCTGACGTTAGCGCTCGGCGACCGGAACCCAGGGCTGGCCGACCGGAGTGCCGATATACTCCGCGCGCGGGCGGATCAATCGATTGTGGCGATATTGTTCCAGCACGTGCGCGGTCCAGCCGGACATACGGCTCACCGCGAAGATGGGCGTGAACAGGTCAATGGGAATCCCGAGCGAATAATAGGTGGACGCCGAATAGAAGTCCACGTTGGCGTTCAGATTCTTGGTTTCCTTCATGTACTTTTCGATACGGCTGGAGGTGAGGTAGAGATCGACGTGGCCGGTGCGCTTGCCGAGTTCCTCCGAGAGGGCGCTCAAGTGCGTGGCCCGCGGGTCGATGGTGTGATACACGCGGTGGCCGAACCCGGGGATCTTGATCTTCTGCTCGAGGCGCGTCTTCACCATATCCATGGCTTTGTCGGCCGAGCCTGCTTCGAGCAGCATCTTCATCACGTCTTCATTGGCGCCGCCATGCAGCGGCCCTTTGAGCGCGGCGACTCCCGCCGTGGCAGCGGAGTAAATGTCCGAAAGAGTCGCAGCCACCACGCGCGCGGCGAAAGTAGAAGCGTTCAGCTCGTGATCGGCGTGCAACGTCAGCGCGATGTCGAAAACATGCTCCATCACCTCGTCGGGCTTCTTGCCGGTCAAGGTGTAAAGGAAATTCCCAGCGGTGCTCAGCGCGGGATCGGGCGGGACCACTTCCTGCCCTTTGCGCAGCCGGTCAAAAGTAGTGACGATAGTGCCAGTCTGCGCCATCAAGCGGACGGCCTTGCGCTCGCTGGCTTCGATGGACGTGTCCTTTTCATCCGGGTCGTAGAGCGACAGCATCGAGACGGCGGTGCGCAGCACGTCCATGGGAACGCATTTGCCGGTAGCCTTCAGGAATGCCGTGACTTCGGCGGGAATCGCGCGGTTCGCCGCGAGCGAAGCTTTCAATTGATCCAGTTCCGCCTGCTTGGGGAGACGGCCGTACCACAACAGGTAAATGACTTCTTCAAACGTCGCGTGATCGGCGAGCGTATGAATGTTGTAGCCCTGATAGCTTAAAATGCCCGCGTCGCCATCGATGTAGCAAATCTTCGACTCAGCAGCGACAATACCTTCCAGACCCGCGCCCGTGACTGCCATGATTCTCCTTGCCCTGCGATCTCGTGTTCCCGCGTGGAAACCGCTAGTTTAGCATTCGCCGAAGACCGGGGTGGCGGGCGCGAGTGCGTTGCGAGTTCAAAATAAAGAAGGGCTGATTCCGGAAACTGCTGGTCCAGACGAGAGCGCCTGGGCGATCCCCGCTTGTCAGTGGACGATCCCCGCTTGTTTAGTGAACGATCGATTGTTTAGTGAACGATCGATTGTTTAGTGAACGATCGATTGTTTAGTGAACGATCGATTGTTTAGTGAACGATCGCCGATTGTTAGTGAACGATCGCCGATTGTTAGTGAACGATCGCCGATTGTTAGTGAACAATCTTGGTCAGGTGCCAACCCTCGCCGTATCTCTCATACTGCAGAGTGGCCGGCAGGTCGTCGCGATACTGACCTTTACGGATGCCCATGATGTACAAAGGCGTATCGAAACATGGGTCCGCGATCCGGATTCCAATTCTGGCCTGGACAATTTTGGTGTTTTTATCTTCACCATCTTTGATCGAAATCACCTGGTCCAGTTGCAGAGGAAACTTGCCGCGCACTTGCGTATAGGGCCACTGATGGCCCGGCTCATCGGAGCTAATATCATCGGCGAAGTTCAGGTCCCGGGCCTTTTTCTGGAGGCGCGAGACGGTCCGGTCCGTGCCGACGCTGGGAGCGTCCCACAGCTCGCTGCTGACCCCGCAGGCCAGTTGCGTGACGTTCATGTCGACCTGCTCGCTATCCAACTGGAAAGGCTCTGCTTGGGCCGCGGCTTTGGCGACGCCATCGTTAAATGCATCGGGATCGCCACAGCCGCTGGCAAGCGCGCAGAGAAGCCCCGCCAGTAGAGCTGAAAAGGCAGTGAGTTTCATTTTTTGACCTCCGCGATCCGGCGCTCGGTGCTCGGGCCAGCCATATAGCGGCGCGTGAGACTCTCGAACGCGCGCTGCCGCACCAGACCCAGGCGATGCATCTCATATCTGAAGAGCAGCCACAGAATCGAGAGACCATACACAGAACTTTGCACGAAGGAAGCGGAAGACGCCTCCGGAAAATAGCGTGTGGGCACCGGCACCTCCGCGATGCGCATGTTCAGGTTCACGAATTGCGCCATGATTTCCTGATCGAAAATAAAGTTGTCGGAATTCATATCCAGATTGACTTGATCCAGCGCCTCCCTCCGGAAGGCACGATAGCCGGTGTGGTATTCGGCCAGGCGCAAGCCGAAGATCGCGTTTTCCAGCCATGTCAGGAAGCGGTTGGCGGCGTATTTCCACCACGGCATGCCCTGCGCCATGGGATGGCCGCCGAGCAGCCGCGAGCCCAGCACCACGTCGGCTTTGCACTCCTGAATCGGGCGGATGATTTCGGGCAGCAGCGTGGGATCGTATTGGTAATCCGGATGCACCATCACCACGATATCGGCGCCCGCGCGCAGCGCTTCGCGATAGCAGGTTTTTTGATTGGCGCCGTAACCGTAGTTGCGGTTATGGACGAACAACTCCAGACCCAGCTCGCGCGCGATGGCCGCGGTTTCATCCGAACTGCCATCGTCGACCACGATCACCAGGTCGATGCTGTCGTGCGGCAATTCCGCGTACGTCATGCGGAGCGTCTCGGCGGCGTTGTAAGCCGGCATCACGACGACTACTTTGGGCTTGATGAGAGACATGGTTTGGGTCAAAAAATGCTTGGTCAAAGAAAGGGCCTTAGTACCCTCCACCCTTAATAACGACCGTTTGGGACGGTTTCTTTAGGATGGGCGGCCCGCCGTATCCAGAATGCGGCGAAGTCCTTCGGCGAAAATCGCGGGCGGAGTAAGCAGGCTCAGCACCAGCAAGGCTTCCTCTTCAAAATCATAGAAGTAGCCGGGTTGAACCAGGACGTCGCTGTCGGCCAGGAGACTAATCGCCCATTCCTCTTCGCTGCGGATGCGGGGCACCTGGAGGATGGCGTACCAGCCGCCCTCTACGTGGAGACAGCGGCAGGCGGAGCCGGCGGCATTTTCCACCACATGCAGCAGGTTCCCACGGGTCCGCCGGCGGATCTGTTCCTGCACCGCCCCGGACGCGGCCAGGATGCGGGGTAGCGCCCATTGAACCGGCGTGGCGACTGATAAGAAAGTGTCGGCGATCCACTCCAGACCCGCGAGCGCGGCCGCATGATCCGGCCCGCCGGCGACGATCCAGCCCAATTTCATTTGCGGGAGGCCCGCGATCTTCGAAAGCCCGCTCATCGAAAACGTCAGCGCATCATCACTCGCTCCTGTGAGCGTCGCGACGCGCGCGGAGTCGGGCGCAAACGCGAAATCGGAGAAAACTTCGTCGGAAAGAATCGGGAGGCCGAAGGTCTGGAGCCGCTCCCACTCGGCGCGCTTGAGATATGAACCCGTAGGATTGTTGGGATTCACCACCACGATGGCGCGAGTACGCGGCGTGATGGCGCTCGCGAGAGCGTCGAAATCGATATGCCAGACGCCGTCGTAATCCAGCGGATATTGCCGCACGCACACCGATTCCATCGCGGCGAGGTAATCGAACAAAGGATAAGACGGCCGCGGAACCAGAATCTCATCGCCGGGATTGGCGAGCAACTTGAAGAGATACGAGTAGGCTTCGCTGGTGCTGGCAGTGAGCAGGATGCGCGAGGCGGGCACATCCACGCCGCGCTGCGCATAATATTCCACGACCGCTTCACGCGCCGCCAGTAGACCATGAGGGTCCGGGTTGTATAAAAGCCCCCGAGAATCAGCGAGAGCGGCGAGCAATTCCTCGCCTGGGTAATTGAAGCCCGCGCGCGTGGGGTTGGATTCGGTGAGATCCAGGATCACCGCGCCGCTGCGGCGCTTCTCGGCCAGGAGAATGCTCAAAGTATTGGGCTGGGAATCCCACTGCAGGCGGGAAGAGAACACGCGCATCATGCTAGCAGATTATGATGAAGGTCTATGGCCACACAAAGCTCAACACCGGCTACCGGGCAAGAACCGAATCCTTTGCAGATTTTCGACGCGTTGAATGGCTTTCAACGCGCCACGGCACTTAAAGCTGCTATCGAGCTCGAAGTATTCACGCTCGTAGCATCGGGAGTAACCAAGGCGGCGGAACTTGCCAAACGTGCCCAGACGAGCGAAAAGGGCATGCGCATTCTTTGCGATTTCATGACCATTCAGGGTTTTCTCACCAAGCAAAACGGCGCCTACGGGCTGACTCCGGACTCAGCGGTATTTCTCGATAAGAAGTCGCCGGCGTACATGGGATCGATTGCCTTCTTCCTGGTGCATCCAGTTCACGTCGCGAACTATTTGGACGTGACAGGTGCGGTCCGCAAGGGCGGCGCGGTAAGCGAGCACGGAAATATGGGCCCGGAGGCGCCGATCTGGGTGGATTTCGCCAAGTTTATGGCCCCGGTTTCGGCGATGGGCGCGGCCGGCCTCGCGCAGATCGTCAACCTGGCGGGCCAGCCGATGAAGGTGCTCGATATCGCCGCGGGACCGGGCGCGTACGGCATCGCCATCGCCAAACTGAATCCCAAGGCCGAGATCTACGGCCTGGATTGGAAGAATGTACTGGCACTATCGATCGAGCACGCGAAGCAGGCGGGGGTGGGCGATCGCTATCACGGCATCGCGGGCAGTGCTTTCGACGTGGACATGGGGAGCGGCTACGATGTGGCTCTGCTGCCGAATTTCCTGCATCACTTCGATCATGCAACCAATGTGAAACTGCTGAAGCGGGTTCGCGCGGCGCTGAAGCCGGGGGGGCGCGTGGCGACGGTAGAGTTTGTGCCGAACGATGACCGCATCACTCCGCCGACCGCCGCCGCCTTCAGCATGATGATGCTGGGCTCAACCGAAAGCGGCGACGCTTACACTTTCAAGGAGCTCGACGCCATGTTCCGCGACGCCGGGTTTAGCGAGAGCACGGCCCAGGAGTTGGGGCCGCAGACGCTAATCCTGACGAAGTACTGATGGATCGCAAAACGGCCGCCTCCAGCATTTGCGCTGGATGACGGCCGTGGCGGTTTACGATGAGCGCTAGAAAACGATCTTCAGCGCGAGCTGCACGTCTCGCGGATCGATTCGCGTGGAAGTGAGTTGCCCATACGTCGAGGATCCGGGACTGGTATCCGGCTGCCCGAATATCGGATGGTTGGGCAGATTGAAAAACTCCGCACGGAACTCCAGCCGACGGGTTTCGCCCAGGGCCCAGATCTTGATCACCGACGCGTCGACATCGACAATCCGCGGTCCTGTCAGCACATTGCGGCCGACATTACCGTAGCGATAGGACGTCAGAAGATTCGATGCGTTGTTGGCAAACCCCAGGCGGTTGACGAACGCCGCTGTATTAAAAAAACGGCTGGGACCACGCTGATCGCCAGCCAAGTCGGGATTGATGCCGGTTGCGTCGCCATAGCAGGTGGAGTCATTGTTCTGCCAGTTGCCGGGGCCGCAGAAGATGCTGGCCGGAAAGCCCGACTGGAAAGTAATGATGCCGCCTAACTGCCAGCCGCCTAGGACGGCATTCGCCACGCCGCCCGTATTCATCCAGGGCTTGCCCTTGCCGAACGGCAGCTCGTAGAGGAAGGAATTGGTGATGCGGTGCCGGAAGTCGTAAGCCGACCGTCCGCGCTCCGCGCGCAGATTGTAGTTATTGGACGGGGTTAGCGCGTCGCCATCCGTGGTCCGCACGCCGCTGCCGTTATCGATCGACTTGGACCATGAATAGGAGCTCAACAGCGTGAACCCATGGGAAAGCCGGTGCTGAAAGCGCACGTTGAGCGCATCGTAGCTGGAATGCACCGGCGACGTCATGGTTTGCACGTTTCCGTTCAAAAATTGGAAGGGCCGCCGGCTATTGGTGGCCCCAGTTCCCGGAGGCGCGGTGTTGTAAACCTGCAGCCGCTTCAGGTGCACGCCCACGCTGCCCAGATAACCCACTTCGAGCGACGCGTTTCTCGAGATTTCGCGCTGCACGCCGAAAGACCACTGGGTCACATAGGAATCCGGCTCGTTGAACTGATTCGCCAGAATGAACGTCGGCGCGCCCACCTTGGTGAAGGGCTTGGCCCAAGTCAGGTTTGGCGTGGCCGAATCCGCTACTTCATTCTGGCGGATGGTGAACGGGATGTTGCGGGTGACGTCGAACACAGAATTGCTGATGTCGTGAACCCAGTAAATACCCGCGCCGCTGCGGATCACCGTTTTCGAATTTAGCTGGTACGCCATCCCCAGGCGCGGCGCGAAGTCCTTCCAATTGGCGCGCGAGGCGCGGCGTCCATAGCGCCCGTCCCGCACCAGTTGGAACGGCGGCCCCACCGGGAACGGCGGATTGCCTTCCAGCAAAGCGCCGGTGCCCGCGCGAACGAAGACCGGCGCGCGGCTGTTGTCCCAAACATAATCGATGTTCACAATCGCATCGTGCTTGTCGTAAAACGGCGGCTCCGCTTCCCAGCGCAATCCCAGATTCAGCGTCAGTTTATTGCTGACCTTCCAGGCGTCCTGCACATAGAGGTCGTAGGAGTTATCGCGGAAATTGGCGATGGGAGCGCCGATCTGGCTCTCACTGTTGCTCATGTATCCCAGCAGCATGTCGGCCAAGGGAGCCCCGCTATATTGGCCGTTCCATGTGAAGCGGCCGCGCGGCACAACAGCGCCGATTTCGTTGTAACGCAGCCGCCGGAAGTCGCCGCCGAATTTGACTTGATGGCGGCCTATATTCCAGGAGAATCCGTCGCTCACTTGAAAGCTGGTATTCCAGTTGACGAACGGGCAATCGTTGCACTCGCCAATGCTGGAGAATCCATTGATCTGGAAAAACGGAATTCCCCAGAACAGCGGGATGCTGGTGTCCACTCCCGGGATACCCAGAGATTTCACTACATTCGTGGTATTGGCCCGCGTCTGAATATTCTGCGATATGAAGCGGTTCACTGAAAATCTGGCTTCATTTACCTTGGTGGGGCCAAACAACATGGTGTTGCCGAGCACAATTTGCTTGGCATCCACTTGAACGTTGTTGCCGGTACCGGGCGAAACCGAAGTCAGGGCGGGCAGATACTGCGGGTCTTCAGACTGGCTGAAGCGGAAGAACCAGTTGATATTTTGGGACTGCTGGTAATCCAGGCGGCCGTGGTATTGATTGCTGTCCGAACTGCGGCCCTCGTTCCTTAAATAGTTGAGATTTCCGGCGACATTGGGCAGCGGGAAAAAATCATTGAGAATTCGGGCCGAAAGCGGCTGAATCTGGCCGGCCGGAATGCGGTTGCCGGTGAACGGAGCCTTAGTGATCGGGTCCCTCAGTTGCGTAGACAGGCCCGAGAAGTCGCCGGAGCGCTGCGCGGCTGTCGGCAAAGTGCCGGTGGTGGTCAGCGCCTTGCGTTCGCGCAGCCCTTCATAGGAAAACAACCAGAACAGCTTGTTCTTGATGATGGGACCGCTCACCGTCGCGCCGAACTGGTTTCTTTTGAAGGGAGGAATGGGTTGATCCGGTTTATCGAAATAATTCTTGGCGTCCATTTTTGCATTGCGCAAAAACTCGAACACCGCGCCGTGGATGGCGTTGGTGCCGCTCTTGGTGGATACATTGATTTGCGCGATCGCCTTGCCGTACTCGGCCGCGAAGATCCCACTCTCCACCTTGAATTCCTGCAGCGCATCGATCGACGGCAGCAGCAAATAAGTATTGAAATTCGGATCTGTATTCTCCACACCGTCGAGCGTGTAGTGATTGTAGGCGACGCGCTGGCCGGCGACGTTCAACGCGAAAGTATTGCGCGAGCCGCCCATGCGCTGTTGACCCTGCGAGGACGCCGGCCCGTTGGTGGTGGCGCCGGGAGTGAGCGAGGCAAGCTGGAGGTAGTTGCGTCCGTTCAGCGGCAAGTCCACAATCCGCTTGTTCTCAATTACAGTGCCCAGTTCGGCTGATTCCGCCTGCAGTACCGGCGCGCCGCCCGTGACTTCAATAGTCTCGGCGACATTACCGATCTGTAGCGGGAAGTCGATTTTCGCGACCTGTCCCACCTGCAGCTCAATATTGTCCCGATTCTGTTTCGGAAAACCTTTCGCATCCACCGCCAGGCTGTAAATTCCGGGAGGCAGCGCCGAAAGGTTAAATAAGCCGTTATCGTTGGTTACCGTGTCGCGGCGGATGCTGGTCGCCTGATTTGTAGCCGTCACAGCCGCCCCGGTGATTACCGCACCGGACGGATCTGTCACCAAGCCCGAGATCTGCGCCGTCGGTGCTTGCGCGCACAAAATTGCGGCATTGCCAAGAAATATCGCGAACCACCTGGCTCGCATAAAAGTCTGCACGATCCCCGTTGTCATCTTCACCCTTTCCGGCAATTGCGAAAAAATAATGCTTCTCCATCGCTTGCCTTCGAACATTCACGAGTGAGCGTGAAATCCCGAACACGCTTTCATGAATGTCACCCCAGTTGAACTTCTGGCTGGATGCTATTGGAGTCCGACCGCGAAGTCAAGGCCGTCTCGCCATTCGCGCATTCAAGTTGTTTGACTTGAAAGCAACTCTGAACGGGAGCGATCCTTAACGGATTGCTGGAGAAGCCGGCCGGCAGAGCTTTCAGCGCCATCGCCGGGCTTGGCGAGAGTACGAAGTTGGGGCCGCGGACGCTGATCTTGACGAAGTACTGAGTTTTCCTGGTATCTAGCTCCGAGGAAGAGTAACAGTAGGCGGCGATATCGCACCATCAAGATTTCGCAGCGGCTCTCTCTCGCCTGTTTGCCATGGTAGATTATGGGCTTGAACCAGTGCTGACAAGCTCAACAGAATTACACTGGCTTTTTGACGGCCGATTCTGGCGGGCGGTACGAGAAGGAGCATGTGATGGATTCGACTCGACGCGGCTTTCTGGCAGCGACAGGGGCTGTAGTCTCGCAAGACCTCGCTAAAGCGCAAGACCACGATCACAACCATCAGGTGGTTCCTTCTGACCCTACCCTGCGGGTCAAGGCGCTCGAATCACTATTGGTTGACAAAGGATTGGTGGATCCAGCTGCGCTCGACGTTCTGATCGATACGTTCGAACACAAAGTGGGTCCGCGCAATGGCGCGCGGGTAGTTGCACGCGCTTGGGTGGATCCCGCGTTCAAGAAGCGCCTGCTGGCCGATGCTCCCTCTGCGATTGCCGAATTGGGTTACGCCAGCGGGCAGGGCGAACACACGCTTGCAGTGGAGAACGGCGCAAAGGTCCACAATTTGGTGGTGTGCACGCTTTGTTCTTGTTACCCGTGGCCGGTGCTTGGATTGCCGCCCGTTTGGTACAAATCAGCGGCGTACCGATCGCGCGCCGTGATTGACCCGCGCGGAATGTTGCGCGAATTCGGAACTGAAATCGATGAAGATGTTGAAGTCCGTGTCTGGGACAGCACTGCAGAGTTGCGTTACATCGTCCTTCCAGAGCGTCCGGGGGGCACAGAAAATCTGAGCGAAGATGAACTCGCCGCCTTAGTCACCCGCGATTCGATGGTAGGTGTTTCCAAAGTGCCACCGCCAGGAGCTAAGGCATGAACGGTATTCATGATATGGGCGGCCTTCAAGATATGGGCCCGGTTCAGCATGAAAGAGACGAGCCTGTTTTCCATGCTGAGTGGGAAGGCCGGGTATATGCGATCAACTCCGCGCTCCGAGCTACCGGAAAGTGGAACCTTGATGCGTGGCGCCATCAAATCGAACTTCTTCCTCCAGTGGAATACATGCAAATGACTTATTACGAGCGATGGTTGCGCATCAATGAGCAACTGCTTGTGAAGCATGGCTTGGTAACACCAACGGAATTGGCAAGCGGCAAACCAGACCCTGGCTCGACGAAAGCGATTCCGGCGTTGACAGCCGCCGCTGTTGCTAACCGTCTTGGTCGGGGTATTCCTTCGAGTCAAGATCCAGCAGTGCGTCCTCAGTTTAAAGTCGGCCAGCGCGTGCGCGCCCGGAACATGAACCCAGTTGGGCACACGCGACTCCCGCGATACGCGCGCGGCAAGGTGGGAATCATCGGGCGGGATCACGGCGTCTACTTGTTTCCCGATACCAACGCTCACTTTCAAGGGGAAAAACGCCAGCACGTCTTCTCGGTACGCTTTACTGCTCGCGAGCTTTGGGGCGAGCACGCGTCAGCCCGAGACACCGTTCATCTAGACATGTGGGATGACTACCTTGAACACGCCTGACCTAGACTTACCGCGCGTGCCGCGCGATGAGGCCGGACCGGTGTTTGCCGAACCTTGGGAGGCCCAGGCGTTTGCGCTTGCGGTGAAGCTTTCCGAGCAAGGGCACTTCACCTGGAAGGAATGGGCGGCTGCGCTCGCCGAAGAACTAAGGGCCGTGGCAGATCGTGGTGAACCTGACGATGGCTCGCGTTACTATCACCATTGGCTGGCCGCCCTCGAACAGTTGGTCACGAAAAAAGGCTTGACGAATCGGGCGGCCCTTCTGGAACGCAAGGAGGCTTGGGCTGACGCCTACTGGCACACGCCCCACGGCAAACCCGTCGAACTTCTGGATCGGCGCACGGACCTCTCACCGTTCGAGCAAAGTCCGATGCGACAGTTCACTCGAGCCGATGGTGTACCCAAACGCATTCGCATTCAGGACGGCCACTTATTCGTCTGCAAGGGCTGTTGCTGCGGCCAGACGGACAAAGGCTTTCCTGCGATACCCCTCGAAGAATTCAAGACTCAGTGGAAGAAACGCGGCATTCGTCGCCGATTTCACTTAACGGTCTCAGGCTGTCTGGGACCGTGTGCACTTGCGAATGTGGTGTTGATTCAATTTCACGGTCATACCATTTGGCTTCAATCCATCAACAGCGCCGACGATGTGAGCTCAATCTACAATTACGTAGAACAGATGCTCTTGGCCGATGAATATCTTGATCCCCCTGCCGCACTTGCCGAACGCCAGTTTCAGCGTTATGGGTTCGAAAGTAACCAACAGAACAACAACTGCTTCGTCGGCGATAGCGCCTGAATCACGGCGCATCTGGAAGTTATCCACTGGGCGCGTGCCACTCGTTTGAAGGGAGCTAGCGCGTTACTTCTTCTCGATGACCGTCAAGCTCACGTCGGTGCCTTCGCTCGAAGTGCTCGCGGTGATCATCAGCGAGCGGTTATTGCCGCTGTCCTCCGCCATCACCATGCCGCCTTGCGGAGTGTTGGTGGCCATGTTGATGCTGAAGCCGCCGGATTTAAGCTGGTCCTGATAGTAAGACATCACCTTTGCCGCCGCGTCCGGAGTCTTGAACGTAAAGGTGCTCTGGCTGCCGTCCTTGCTCTGCGAGGAGAAAGTCCCGGTCGGCGAGGAGCCGGGATACACCGGCATCCAACCGGGCATCTGCGCGCTCCCCGCTCCGCCGAATTTCATGTTGCCGTCGGCGGAGTTCACTTCGACAGTGCCCTTATCGCCGTCGGTATTCACTCTGACGCTAGCCTCTTTGCCGTTTTCATCGGTGACCACCATGGTTTTCTTGTCGGCGTCGAACCTGAACGTGGTGGTCTTGCCGGTTCTCTTGTCCCGCACCGTGATGGTCCCGCGGCTGTCGTCGCTTGTAACGGTTTCGACGTCGGGGCTCATGGTCGCGGCCATTTTCGCCGCGGCGTAGGCAGGATTTGTGGTCAGTAGTCCCGAATCGAAGCCCGCCTGCTTGGCCTTGTGCATGATGAAGAAGCCGGCGAGTCCGCACATGGCGGTCACGCCGAACATCAGGACCACGATGCCGCCCAGGATCCAGATCAGGAGGTTAGACTTCTTGCCCGGCGGAAGCGGAGGCAGACTCGACGCGAACGGGTCCGGAGGCGGAGGGTTGGACGGTGGAAAGGGCGGTGGAACGGAACTGGACATCGCGGCGTATCCTTTCGTAGGTGAATCATACAACAATGGAAGGGCTGCCTACCGCATCCACATCCGCCGCCCGGCCGCCCGGTCCGAAGAACACTCGGCCGTGGCTAGGCGTTCTGCCGCACTTCCGCAAGGACCCCGCGAATTACCTGCTCAAAATTGCGCGGGAGTTCGGCGACCTGGCCTACATGCGCCTGGGGCCGCAGCACGCTTTTGTGGTGAGTGATCCTGAGGCAATTCGCGACATCCTGATCACCAATCAGGGCAACTTCACTAAGAGCCGTATGTTGGAGCGCGCCAAGGTACTGCTGGGCGACGGCCTGCTGACCAGTGAAGCCGAGTTTCACACCCGCCAGCGCAGACTGGTGCAGCCCGCATTTCATCGCGATCGACTGGTGCGCTATGCCGACGACATGGTGACTTGCGCCGGGCATGCGCGCAACGCGTGGGGCTCCGGCGCCGAACTCGATATACATCAGGAAATGACGCGATTGACGCTGGCGATCGTCGGGCGCACGTTGTTCAGTGCCGACGTTTCATCGGACGCCGATGAAATCGGCCGCGCCATGACGCAGATTTTCGAATTGTTCGACACCCTGCTGCTGCCGTTTTCCGATTGGATCCAGAAGCTGCCGATTCCTCCGGTGCGGCGCTTCGAAAAGGCGCGCGACCGCCTGGACAAAATCGTTTATGGACTGATCGCCGAGCGCCGGCGCAGCGGAAAAGACGCGGGCGATCTGCTTTCGATGCTGTTACTCGCTCAAGACGAAAGCGATAACGCGCACATGACCGACAAGCAGGTGCGCGACGAAGCACTGACGCTGTTGATCGCCGGGCATGAGACCACGGCGAACGCGCTGACCTGGACATGGTATCTGCTGTCGCAAAATCCCCAGGTGGAAGCGCGCATGCACGCCGAGATCGACAATGCGCTGGGCGGGAGGTTGCCGGGCTTTGACGATGTGGCCAAGTTACCCTACACCAGCGGCGTATTCGCCGAATCTCTGAGGCTGTATCCACCAGCTTGGGCCATCGGACGGCGCGCGCGGGAGGATTATTCAATCGGCGGCTACACCATCCCGGCTAAATCGATTCTGCTCATGAGCCCGTGGGTGGTGCATCGTGATCCCCGCTGGTGGCCGGAGCCGGAGCGCTTCGATCCCGACCGCTGGCATCCCGACGAAGCGGCCAAGCGCCCGAAGTTCGCCTATTTTCCCTTCGGCGGCGGCGCGCGCGTATGCATCGGCGAGAGATTCGCGTGGGCCGAAGGAGTGTTGGTGCTGGCCACCATCGCCCAGCGCTGGAAGATGCGACTGGTCCCCGGACATCCGGTGGAGACGCGAGCCGTGATCACGCTGCGGCCCAAGCACGGAATGAAGATGACGCTAGAGCCGAAAGCAGCGGCTCCGCACCAATAAGTGACGCCGCGAACGGCGAAGACTTAAGACTTTACGCCTGCCGAATCAACTCGACGTCGATCGTCAGGTCGACATCTTCGCCCACCAGAAAGCCGCCGGCCTCCAGAGCCACGTTGAAGATCATCCCGAAATCCTTGCGATGAACGCGAGTCCTGGCGGTGGCGCCGCGGCGCGAGTTGCCCCAGGGATCTTTGGCTTCCTCTGTGAGCTCTTCCACATGCAGTTCCACTTCCTTGGTGACGCCGTGAATCGTGAGATCGCCCACCACCGTGAAGCTATCGCCGCCCGTGGCCGTAACTTTCTTGGACTTGAACGTGATTACCGGGAACTTCTCCACGTCGAAAAAATCGGGGCTCTTAAGGTGTGCGTCGCGCTGTTCGTCGCGCGTGCTGATGCTGGCCACGTCGATGCTCGCGTCGATGGTCGAGGCAGCGGGATTCGCTGGGTCGAAGTTGACCGTTCCGCTAACCTTGTCAAACTCGCCCTTCACGTTGGCGATCATCATGTGACGAACCTTGAATTGCGCGGAGGTATGCGCGGGGTCAATCTGGTAGGTGCTCATCTAAGCTTTCCCTTCTGACGAATATAAATGTGGTTGTCGAGCTTTTAGTGGACGGCCGGTTCCGCGCTAGGCGCGTGGTGGGTCCGCAGCGGGACATTCTTTAGGAGAAGGTTCAACACTACGGCTCCGCCCATCACACATGCACTCGACACGAATATAAGATGCAACCCGTGCACCAAAGATTCACGCACGTTCACCATCAGCGTCTGCATCAGCTCGATTCCATTGGGATAACGGCTGAAGAGCGCCTCAATTTGCGGCCGCATCTGGACCAAAAGCAGCGGATTATTGAAGTACTTCAAACCCTCTTGCGGGACACCCAGCGGCAAGCGGCGCCCAAACTCCGCGTGATAATTCGTGAGCAGCACGCTGCCGAAGAGCGCCACGCCTACCGTACTGCCGATGGCGCGGAAGAATATGGTGGAGGCGGTGGCCGCGCCCATCTGCGCGCGCGGCGCGACATTCTGCACTGCCACCGTATACACGGGCTGCAGAAGTCCCATACCAAGGCCGGTGATAATCATGCCGAGGACCACATGCAGCCGCGGCGTCGCAGCGTCCATAACGGCGAATATGGTCATGCCGCACGTCACCAGTACCGAACCGAGCACGCCGGGGACTTTGTAGCTTCGCAAACGATAAGTCATCTGGCCGCCCACGAAGCTGCCCGTCACCGAGCCCAGCATCATGGGTGTCATCAGCGTGCCTGATTGCGTCGCCGACACGCCCAGCACGCCTTGCATGAACAGCGGCAGATAAATAATCATGCCAAACATGCCCATGCCGAGTACGAACATGCAAATGGAAGACACGCGGATCACCGGGTCATTAAACAGCGTCAGCGGGATCAGCGGCTCGATGGCTTTGCTTTCCGCATAGAGGAACGCGATCAGCATGGCCACGGCGATCCCCAGCAGCGTTTCGACGCGTCCCGAACCCCAGCCGTATTCCGTCACCCAGGTGAATGCCAGCAGCAGCGGGCCGATGCAGGCAAGCAGCGTGAACACGCCGGCCCAATCCAGAACCCTCCGAGTAGCCTGCGGACGGATATCCGGAAACTCAAAATAGATCGCGGCGATGGCAATGATGCCCACCGGCAGATTCACGTAAAACGTCGCGCGCCAGGAAATGTGATCGGTAAGCCATCCGCCCAGCGTAGGGCCGAAGATCGCCGCCAGTCCCCACACGCCCGAGAAAAAGCCCTGGTAGCGGCCGCGCTCCGCCGGCGAAAAAATATCACCAACGATAGTGAAGATCAGGCCCATGATTGCGCCCGCGCCGATACCTTGCAGGCCGCGGAACAGGATCAACTGATTCATCCCGTCGAGGCCCAGGAAGTTAAGATCGCCGGCAGCGCCGCACAGCGCGGAGGTCGCCACGAACATCGCCGATCCCCATAGAAATAACCATTTTCGCCCCCACAGATCCGAAAGCTTGGCGACGATCGGCAGCACCACGGTCGACGTCAGCAAATACGCCGTTGCCACCCACGGGTAGCGGTTGAAGCCGGAAAGCGAAGCGATGATGCGCGGCTCCGCAGTGCCGACGATGGTTTGATCGAGCGCGGCCAGGAACATCGCCAGCACCAACCCCGTCATGGTACCGACCAGTTGCGGCCGGGTCAGGCGCACAATCCCGGAAGTATGGAAGTGCGATTCCTCCGTGACCGTGCTCATTCATTGATTTTAGCGCAAGGACTTTAAAGAATCGGCTCGCAGATGAAGACCGATGGATGCAGATACAAGAATGTGCCGGCAATTCTTTCTTATCTGTGGTTATCGGTTTTCATCTGCGAGCAAAAAACGGTTTTCAATGCGAGTGCTGATCCGCTATGCCGAACTTCTCCGCCGTCTGGCCTTCGAAGTCGACCTCGATCACGACCGCTGGCTCGTTTCCAACCACCCAACCGTCATGTCCCGGCTCTATGGTAATCGCCTGCGGTGCAACGAACTCCAGCGTGCAACCGTCAGCGTACCGAATGTGAATCTGACCCTGCGCGAGAAAACCAACGTGCGCATGCTGGCACAGATCAGTCCCGACGATCGGCTTCATGTGCTGCGTCCAATTGAACCCGGGCGGGTAGATCATTCGCTTCACGCGGCCCGCGCCAGCCTTCACAACATCAAGCTGCACTCCCCCGATGGTGCGGCTCTCGGCGCCCTCAATGGGAGCGATCAGCGAATCAGAAGAAGGCATGCGTCGATTACACTGCGTCCTGATCCGCGAGTCAACCCCGCTCGGGATCGAGCACTGCGATGTAGCCCAAATTGCGATACAGCTGCCGGTGATCCAGACCACAGCCGACCACAAAGCGATCCGGAATCTCGAAGCAGCGGAAATCGATGGGCACTTGCACAATGCGCCGCACCGACCGATCGAGCAGCGTACAGATTCCCAGCGATTGCGGACCGCGCCCAGCCAGCGTCTGCAGAAGATAACGCGTCGTAAAGCCGGTATCGACGATGTCTTCCACTAGCAGCACGTCCTCGTCGTGGATCGGTTCGTCGAGATCCTTGGCGATGCGGACCAGGCCGGGCGTGGGGCCCTGCGACGGGCCGCCGAAACTCGAAATCGCCAGAAAATCTATCTTTACAGGAATGGTGATGGCGCGTGCCAGTGCCGTCAGGAAAAAGACCGAGCCCTTCAACACCGCGATCAGCTTGAGATCGCGCCCGCGATACTTCTCGCTGATCTCAGCGGCAACTTCGGCGATCCGCGCCGAGACCTGCTGCTCGGTAAACAAGATGCGCTCGATATTATCCGGAACATTTTCGCGAGCAGGCGTCATGAGTGCACCATCTTCAGCCCGTATTTAAACACCAGGTCCTGGAAATCCTTCTGGTAGAACACCTGGATGTTGATGTGCGGATAAATGGCGCGCAACATTTTCACCTTGCGATTTTTTCGCGTCACCAGGGACTGCTTCATGGTGGTGACCTCCACGTAGAGGTCGAGTTCAGGCAAATAGAAGTCGGGCGTAAAGGCTTCTGTGACGCCGCCATTCTTGTCCCATTGCAGCGGGAAACTGCGCGGTTCATATTCCCATTGGATGCGGTAAAAATCCAGCAGGTTGGCGAACATCTCTTCGCTGGGATGGCCGAAACTGGCTCGCGTCACTCGCGCTCGGCCCGCTGGAACAATGCCGCGCTTGGCTAGTTCCAGACGCGTTTCGAATTCGATTTCATCGGCGGCATTCGGTGAAAGCAAGCCCTGCTGGTCCAGGCGCTTGGCTGCGGCAGCGGCCAGCACCTCCGCAGCCTGTGCGGCATCCATGTTTGTCAGGCTCAGCGTGAGGTCGAAGGATTCGGGATCGGCAGAGACGCCCTTGAATCGCGCTTTGCGGAGGCGCTTCTGCTCAGCGTCGAGTTCCCGCAGCCGCGCCAGAGCTTCCGATTTTTCCAGGCGCAAGTCCAGCATCAGTTTACCCACGCGATGCGCATCGCTGGTAGTGATCCGCGCGCGCATCACCCACGGCGCAGGCCGAAACAATCGCTCGGCGCCATCGAGAGCGATCAGCAAAGGATGCTCCCGGGCCAAGCGCGCCAGCACTGCGACGGCGGCCGGGGCCCACACCCGCGCGGGCAGTGGAGTCTCACCGAATTCCTCGGTCATCCATTGCGCGAGGCGCGTTTCCGTGACCAGTTCGAAGTCCAGGAGTTGCGCGACAGCTTGCGCTACTTCTTCCCAACGCGACGCGGGATCGCCCGAAATCGTCAGCAATGCCATCCGCTACACTGTCAGAATATCAGCACCGATGGAACAGCAGAATACTTTTGTGCGGCGTGCAACAGTGACGATTTGAACCTCATCGCTCCGCTGTTCGACGCGTATCGCCAGTTCTATGGCCAGCCTCATGATCTGATCTTGGCGCGCGAGTTTCTTCGCGAGCGACTGGAGCTGGATCAACCCGTAATCTTGCTGGCGCTCGATCCGGATGGCTCGGCTGTCGGGTTCACGCAGCTCTATCCCAGTCTTTCGTCGGCCAGCGCGAAACGGATTTTCATTTTGAATGAGTTGTTCGTCGATCCGGCCGCGCGCCGCAGCGGAGTGGGACGGGCACTACTGCGAGCAGCGGCCGATTTCGGGCGTACCGCCGGAGCGGCGAAGCTCACGCTCTCAACAGCTCATACCAATACGTCCGCCCAGTCGCTCTACGAAGCCGATGGATGGCTACGCGACGAAATATTCCGCAGCTACAATTTGGCGCTCTAGCGGTCATCCATGGCCGAGTGACCGCCCGCCGCCACTTTGCTCGTTGTCCCCAGCGCCCGGATAGCCGCTTGGCCCTCATAGGGTGAGCGACTTACAGTCCTGGTTGGCCGCGTGCACATGGTACCCGCAGACGTACGGTACCGACATTCGTAAACGACATTCGTAAATGACAAGGAGCAAAGAATGAAAAAACTGTTAGCAGCTTTGATTTTGACCGCAGGGATTGGTGCAGCGCAATTCTCCGTGGGGATTCACATCGGCGAGCCGCCGCGCCCGCGCGTGATACGGGTTCGCCCCAATGCACCCGGCCCCGGCTATTCCTGGGTAGACGGATATTGGTATCCACAGGGAAACCGCTATAGCTGGCATCAAGGTTACTGGACCCGCCCCCCGTACGAGGGTTCGCAATGGATGGCCCCGCGCTACGAAGGTGGGATGTATTATCAAGGCTACTGGAACGGCAATAACCGGCAGGTGGAACACAACCACCAGTGGGACCGCAACCGCCGGCAACGCGATTATCAGGATCGCGATGGCGACGGCCGTCCGGATCGCCGTTAATTACAACCGCCGCACCGGCTGATCCAGCACTTTATTCAGCATCTCCTGCACCGTGAGGCTACTCCGCGGTGGTCGCAGCGCCGGCGCAAGCTCAGCTAATGGCTCGAGCACAAACCGGCGCTCGGCCATCCGCGGATGTGGTATCTCCAGTCCGGCGGCGTGGATCACGGCGTCACCAAAGAGCAGTATGTCCAGGTCGATCAATCGCGGCCCGTTAGCAACGGTGCGCTGACGGCCCATTTCCTGTTCGATCCCGAGCAGCCGCGCCAATAGCTGGCGAGGGAAGAGCGTGGTCTCCGCCGCCACTACTTGATTCAGGAACCAGGGTTGATCGACGATCTCGCGCGGCGCCGTTTCAAAGATAGACGAAGCGCGCGTCAAGCGAACATGCGGCGATGCGATTTGCTCGCGCGCCAGCAGCAGGTTCGCGACGCGATCCCCCAGATTGGATCCGAGCGCGATGTAGACGGTTTTCACGGCTTCATTTCGTTGCGCTCTTAGAAAAGAGCCCCCTGCGAGCCGCCCCGTTTGCGCGCGATGCCGAAGTATTCAAAGCCGCGTTCGGTCCCCACGCGGCCGCGCGGAGTGCGATCGAGAAAACCCATTTGCATCAGGTAAGGCTCGTAGACTTCTTCGATGGTGCCCTGCTCTTCGTCGATCGACGCCGCAATGGTGCTCAAGCCCACCGGCCCGCCGCCGTATTTATCAAGCACCGTAAGCATGATCTTCTGGTCGATTTCATCCAGCCCGAAGCGATCGACTTCCAATAGGTCCAGCGCTTTCTCAGCGACGCTCATGTCGACCAGTCCATCGGCGCGCACTTGCGCATAATCCCGCACGCGGCGCAGCAGGCGGTTGGCTATGCGCGGCGTACCGCGGCTACGGCGTGCGATCTCTTCGGCGCCGGCGGCATCCACCTCGATATTCATCAGTGCAGCCGAGCGCCGCACGATGCTCGCCAGTTCTTTCACTTCGTACGGATTCAAGCGCAGCACTAAACCGAAGCGTCCGCGTAAAGGCGCGCTAATGATGCCCTGCCGCGTGGTGGCGCCGATGGCCGTGAAGGGTTTGATATCCATGGCCACGGTGCGCGCTCCCGGACCGGTGCCGATCAAGATATCCATGCGGAAATCTTCCAACGCCGAGTAGATCATTTCCTCCACATCGGGCTGCAAGCGGTGGATCTCGTCGATGAAGAAAACTTCGCGCTCGGCGACGTTGCTCAGAATGCCCACCAGATCCAGTTTTTTTTGCAGAACCGGACCCGAGGTCTGCTGCATGCCCACGCCGAGCTCGGCGGCGATGATCCCAGCGAGCGTGGTTTTGCCCAATCCCGGCGGTCCGTAGAGCAGAACGTGGTCCATGGCTTCGCCGCGCTTGCAGGCCGCTTCGATGGCGATCGAAAGCTGTTCCTTAAGCTTGCTCTGCCCCGCGAAATCGGCGAGCCGCAGCGGCCGTAGCGCGGTTTCATACTGCCGCTCTTCTTCGCGCAGCGATGCCGAAACAATGCCCTTTTCCTGCATGAAGCTCTAGTTTAGTGGAACCCGCCCAGGGCTTGCGCCGCACAAGTTTACCGCACCAGTTTCAGCGCGCGCCGGAAGAGCGCGTCGAATTCGTTGGATTCGCTCTCCGAACGCGCCTTGGTGGCCGCCGCCTCGGCCGACGCGCGGCTGGCGCCGAAGTTCATCAACGCGGAGATCACGTCCTCTTCAATAGTGCTGAAGGCGCCTTTGGGCGCGATCGCGCCGCCGTGCGGGACAGTCACAGGTCCCAGCTTATCGCGCAGCTCCAGCACCACGCGCTCGGCGGTTTTTTTGCCGACTCCGGGGATGCGCACCAGTTGCTCCACCGCGCCGGAGCGAATCGCTGCCATCAGATCCTCAGTGGTCAAGCCGCTCAGCGCCGTGATGGCGAGCTTCGGACCGATGCCGCTCACCGCAATTAACTTTTCGAACAAAGCCTTGTCGTCCTTGGTTGGAAATCCGTAGAGCGCCAGGATATCTTCGCGCACGTGCTGATGGATGTGCATCTGCACCGGTCCGCCTAGCTCGGGAAGCGACGAATACGCCGAAACTGGGATGACAACCTCATAGCCGACCCCGTGCACGTCGATGACGATCTGATTGGGATGTTTTTCAAGAAGAGTGCCGCGCAGGTGCGAGATCATCAGAATTAAAGGATACGAAATGCACGTCGAGCGTGGCCGTATGCCACCAACGCGCACATGGTGTAGTGTTCTCGCCTTAGCAATTCCGCGGCGCAACCAATCAGCTAGGTGCCTTTATCTCTGCGAGATCTCCGAGTGCCGCCGATAAGCGGTATTCCGAACAGGATTCAATTGGCTTGGAGGGCGGAGATGCATCGGAAATCTATGGCAGTCACGGGCCGGCGAAGAGGCCAGGAACGGGGTTTCGTACTGGTCACGATGGCCGTGGCCGCTATCGCACTTATGGGCGTTCTCGGCCTGGCGGTGGACCTCGGCCATATGTTCATCGCCAAAAATGAGACCCAGGCCTACTGTGATTCGGCGGCGCTCGCGGCGGCGCTGTTGCTGGACGGAACTACCTCCGGGATTACCAATGCGAAAGCAGCCGTTACCAATTCCACCAACGCGTGGAACTTCAGCAATACCAGTGTCAGCAGCCCCACCGTTACATTTGCGACCTCGATTAATGGCCCGTGGCAGAGCAATCCGAATCCTGCCGACGGCTACAACCATGTGCGGGTTGCTGCCACGGTGCCAATGCAGCTTTACTTTATTCCGGTGCTGGTCGCGCAGACCGTGGCCGACGTTGCTTCGACCGCGACAGCGGCGCAAGTTGCTCTCACTTCCATCCCGCGAGGCCTGGCGCCTTACACCGCGGTCAGTACCGACAACAGGCCGCCCAACTTTGGATTGGTGGTGGGAAATTCCTATGACATTCAATGGCCCCAATACAACAGTACCCGTGCAGGCTGCTCACCAGGGACTCCGGATAAATGCTTCAACTCGGTTCCGTGCTCTGGGGACATACTTGCATCAAAGGTCGCGGTGGTTACTAATTGGGGGGCTAGCACCAGCGGTTACTGGGGAAGCAATTCAAATAGCATTATCGAACAGGAAATACTGGATGTCATTCAACTGCAGGGGGTGGAGATAGGAACCAACATTACCCCGGTTCTCAGCAGTGGAACCAAGGCAGCCGAAGCTGGATATCTGGACGAGCGCGCGAGCGGGGATGTCGACACCACCGACAACACAGTGAGCGGCTACTTCGCTGCCGTTCACAACGGTCGACGGCTGCTGGGCGTCCCCATCGTGGATCCTATGAGCTCAAGCCAAACCAATGTGATCGGCTACGGACAATTTCTTCTACTAGCGAATGGCCCGGGCGTAAGTACCTACTATGCCAAGGGCACCAACGGCAATGATCCCTACTGCGCCATCTACACTGGGACCTATAACGTTGGCGGCACCGGACCAGGCACCGGAGGCACCTCGGGCGCATCCCGCGTGAAACTGGTTCAATGACCCGCTGGTTGCGGAGAATGGCGAAGCTCGCTCGTGATCGCGCCGGCAACATCATGATCGAATTTGCCCTGGGATCGGGCATCCTAGTGATGGCGTTTGTCGGGACCTTCCAGTTCGGCTATACGTTTCTGCAATACAACAATCTGGAAAATGCGGTGGCGCGGGGAGCGCGCTACGCTTCGCTGATCCCTTACGATTCCACCACCACCATCCCGTCGGGCACTTTTTCGACGGCCGTGAAGAACATGGTTTTGTACGGCAGCTCAACCGCGGGCACTTCCCCGGCCGTTCCCGGCCTGACCGCCGCCAACGTTAACTTGACGGTCACGTTCACAAACGGAGTGCCAGGCGCCATGACGATTTCCGTCAGCGGGTACTCCATCAATTCGATTTTCGCGACATCCACGCTCACCAATAAGCCGAGAATCACTTATGCATACCAGGGAATATGGACACCAATATAAAAAGTAATCGGCAGCGACGCGGCGCCAAGCCGCTGCGAGGCACGAAGTTACTGCGCAAAAAGTCGGGCGGCAGCGTCCTGGTGGAAACCGCGTTGATCTTTCTGGTGTTTGCCTGCCTGCTGCTGGGCGCTTTCGATTTCGGACAGTTTCTGTTCGTTCACCAGGCGCTGGTGGAGCGCGCCCGCTACGCAGCGAGGTGGGGCGCCATCAGTGATCCCACCAACGGAATCGCTATCACCAATATGGTGCTATACAATGCGCCCACCGGCTCGGGAACAGGTTACTTCAACCTGACCGCAGCCAATGTATTCGTAACCAGCCCGGGCGCGGGGACCGACAATTACGTCCTCAACGTGAAGCTTTCCGGCTATCAGTACACGCGAGTGTCGCCGTATATCGCGGGTTCCTATACCGGACCGCAGATCAACGTATCGGTGCCGCTGGGGATCTTTAACTAGCGCCGGCGCGTTCGGTGTCGCCGGCCTCAGGCCGCAGTCTTCTCGATACGTACTGCGGTGCCATAGCACAGGACCTCGGTGACGCCCTGCATCACCTCCGTGGCGTCGTAACGGACGCCGATCACCGCGTCGGCTCCCATCATGATCGCGTGGCTCACCATTTTCTCGAAGGCCTGCTCGCGAGTTTTCTCGCACAGGTCGGTAAGCAATGTGATGTTGCCCCCCACGATGGTTTGCAGGCTCGCGCCGATGGTGCCGAAGATCGAGCGCGAACGCACAATGATGCCGCGCACGAGGCCCAGGTTGTGGGTGATGCGAAAACCATCCAGCGTGAAGGCAGTGGTGACGAAATCGTGGGTCATAGATAGAATGATAGTTCCACGGGCGACCGGTTCACGCGTGGCGCAGTGTAGTGCGCGCAGCGCACTGCCCTTGTGCGCCCTAACGGGCGGCCGGGAGAGCGAACGGCACGTTCCGCTCGGCATTGAGCTGCTTGGAGAAGTCGCGGTCCACCAGAGCGATGCTCACCTGGTCAAGGACGCCCTCTACGCTGACATAATGCAACACATCTCCCTGCACCCAATAAGCGATCACCGGACGGATGGTGTGATCCTGCATCGCGATCAGGAAGATGGTGGGCTGATCGTCTGCCAGCGCGCCTGGAACTGGGGACGCGGGCGCAGCCGCCGCCGCTCCCGACTGCGGCAATGGCACGTTCGAGTAGTCGCGAAACTGCGGACGAACGCTATCGGTCTGGAAATTCTGGTTGATGATGACGGCGGGCGGAGCCGGCGCCTGTTCGGCAAAGGAGGGTCCAGCAGAGTCGGGCTGGGCATATTGCGGCCCCGGATTGTACCCGCCGAAAATTGGGTCGTAAGTTCCGGGGGCCGGATTGTGAACGCTGGGATAGCCGCTCCCGTAGAAGCCCTCGAAACCATACCCCATCCCATAGCCGCCATACAGCGGATACGGAACATAACCCGCGCCACCGCCGAAGTTACGGCGTCCGCCACCCGCTCGTCCATTGCCGAATCCGCCTCCGAATCGTCCTCCGCCGTTGATTCCCCCGCCGCTGATTCCGCCACCGCTGGGTCGAGGGGCAGGCGGGCGCAGGGCACCGGGCGATGGCACGCCAGGGTGCAAGATATTCCCATACGATCCGGTGGAATTGTGTTGCGCGAACGCTGCGGGTACGAAGGAGAGCGCTGCTGCCAGGATTTGGCGCGTGACGACGAGGCGCATGATGATACCGTCCTACCTAAATTATAGACGCGAAACGTGGGGAATTAAGGTACTAAGGGGTTCAAAACTGGTACAACATCAGGTACACTACCACGCCGGTCACACTGACATACAGCCAGATGGGGAAGGTCCATCGGGCTATAGCTTTATGGCGCACGAACGCGCCCTTGAGACCGCGGCGTAGCGTGATGATCGCCAGTACCGGTACGCTCGCGGCCAGGATGGTATGGGTGGTCAAGATGGTCAGGTAGACAGTGCGCATCAGCCCCGTGCCTGGATAATGCACCGAACCCACCTGCGAGTGGTAAATCAAGTAGCACACCAGGAACACGCTCGATACGGCGAACGCGGCCAGCATCACGCGCTTGTGCGCCTCGCGGCGTCCTTGCTTGA